>ENA-USUG01000824-USUG01000824.1-human-gut-metagenome-genome-assembly--contig:-NODE-824-length-53709-cov-52.076428_pt1 | contig 53709 bp, 51 predicted proteins | sample MGYA00250059_ERZ773394 | MGnify/ENA primary metagenome ERZ773394 (study PRJEB29103, sample SAMN06111957) | human gut metagenome | biome: human gut; feature: ankylosing spondylitis patient; material... | reverse complement strand
TATTGTCAATTGGGTCATTGCCAGGTTTAAGCCAGTCTCCATGCTTGACCTCCTGCACATCTGCGGTAGGTTCATCATCAATCAGTTTGCACAGGTTATAATAAAGTTCTTCTATGGTCATATCCCAATCAAATATGCTGTCTGTTTCCGAATCAATAGAACACTTTAACTTTTCTGCGTCAATATATCTTGACATTGTTATACCTCCTCAGTTTGTCTATACTCCTTAATTCCCAGCACAACATACCCGTTCTTTATTCCCCAGCCGTTGAGGATATATGTTATCTTGTATGTATGTCCCGATATCTCATGTTTTGCGTGTTCTCTTACTGTGCCGTCTGAACTACGATAAGACGTTCCGTCAGTCGGTATAAATCTTATCAGATCTCCTGTCTGAAAACCTCTGTCATTCTTTCTGACCTCGAAAGTTTTCTCACCTCTCAGAACAGCGTCACAAAATTCTATGCTAAGTTTCAGATCATGTGTTTTCATTCTTTTGCCTCCTCAATATCCAACAAGCTAAGCTGGTTATTTTTCATATCAAATACTCTGTCACGCCATTCAACGCCGATATAGTCAAGAACTCTTCCCCAGCCGTACTTTGTGCCGTCAGCATCTTCACAACACTTGTTCATCCAGAAATCCCACTCTTTTTCATTTCTTTCACGAAGCCTGTCAAATCGGTGAGGACGTTGTTCCATATGTATGCCGAAACCGCACATTGAACAGCCTGTACGCTGAGCTTTTGTTGTGCAAAGCTTTCCGTCAAAGTCACGTTTTATCTCGCCATAGATTGTAGGCACAGGCACATTCAGGTCAAGTGCAAGTTGTAGCAAGTCCTGCCTTGTAAATATGGCAAATGGTGCTGAACGTATCGTGCTTTTGCCAAAGTAATTGCAGCCGTTAAGCATTAGCGATTTTTCACGTCTGCCACCCTCACTTGCCATAAGTCCTAAGAACGGCACGCTCTTGTGTTGCTTTGCCCAATCATCACACGGCTTTTCTTTCATCCAGAAACAGCATTGTGATGATACCTTAAACGGCGGTATCTTGTAGTCAACACCCTCGTTTTCATTTTCGTAACCGCCAAACAGTTCAAGCCAGCGCTGAGAAAGCTGCATTCTTGTATGTTTGCGAAAACCGCCATACTCTCCCGTTTCACCCGTTATGATAGCGTGACGAACTGTCTTGTTCTTGTCCGTAGGGTGTGCAAGCATTTCTATTTTTGCGGCTGTTTCTTTTGATAGTACAGGAAAACCATATTCCCGTATGATATCTATTTTGGACTTGTATGGGCTTAACTTTATCACTCCAAGTTGCTCGTGTATCTGCTGAATAGATTTGTCTTCAAGACTAGATACCGATACACCTGGAACATAACTGAAACCACAGTAATCATGTATAAATTTCAAAAGCGTTATGCTGTCAAGTCCGCCTACCGATATGTGCGTATTCAGATTTCTTTTGTCACATTCACGAATGAACTCCCTTACTCTGACCTCAGCGTATTTGACCTTGAACTCATACGGCATTTTCTGCTTAGTTTGGAAAGCTGCTATCTTCTGTTCATTGTCTTTGGTACGCTCCTCATAGCTTTTCACTTTTACCCCTCCTCAAATCTCGGACACCCCGTCACAGTATACGAATGTATCATGCCGCCCTTTTGCGCTTCGTACATTCTGTGCTGACACGTCCTCCAACCCTCAACCGGTTTGCGGTCTATGGACCATGCACAGCCTGTGAGGTATTCTCCTGTTATCTTGTCCTTTGTCGGTACTGCGTGGCGGCAGTGCCAGCATAGGGTGTGGTCAGTGTGTTTCATTGGCTTTGCCCCTCCCCATACCGCATAGGATATCATTGAGCCTCTTGCAAACCTCGCAGCCGTCATGATGTATCTCGTACTGACATTTCTGAAACACCTTAGCATATTCCCCATATGTCTGCCATAGATCAAGTGCATAAGCCCCATTGATGTATGCCCTGTATAGTTCCTGCTTTTCATCAAGCGCCTGTTTCTTGTCTATCTGCCCTGCTCTGAACTCTCGATACACAATGCAAAGCGACTTATACAAAAGCTGTTCTGCCTGTGTCAGACCCTCTGGCAGTGGCAGAAGCTTTGCCGCCATTCTGTTGAGTTCGTCTGCTTTCTTTATGACCTCAGCTTTTGCCAGCATTATCATCACTCCTCAGATAGTCCGTCAGCACTTCCGCAGCCTGTTTCCAGCCGTAGCATATCGCCGCCAAATAGTTCTGCTTGCCAAGCTCCGCAAACCACCACATCTGATTATCTGACGGCTTGCCATTCTCCGCTTTGAGTTCTATGAACAGCCCTTTGTTTCTTCCCCTTGCCACAGGCAGAAACAGGTCAGGAACACCTGATTTCACGCCCATAAGCTTTAGCCTTTTGCCCTCTCTTGGGTCACAATGACGTTCATTTGGTATGTGAAAGAGCAGTTTCAGTTCAGGATAAGCCTTGCGTATGCTTGCCTGCTGTGTCCACTTGATAAGGGTCATTTGCTCTCTGTCTTCATTTCTTGCCATATCATCACCCTTTCATTATCCTGTTGAGTATCTGACTTGCTTCAAATTTTGTCAGACTTTCTATGTCGATATCCGAATTGTTGAGATACTTTCTGCCACGTCTGCGGATAAGGTTTTTCTGATTATCAGTAGCAGGTGCTTTGCCCCACTTTCGGCAGATATTCAGATCCCACAAGCATTTGCTATCTGCTTCACGCTGGCAGAGAAGAGTGTACGCCTCGTCAAGTGCTTGTTGCATAGGTAATTTCTGACCTTGCCATACTGCCATACCCAAAGCATCGGGTGCAGATATCCTCAGCGTTTTCCCCTTACCAAGACTGCATTTCATATCGCCATTCGGCAGCTTGAACCAGTTCACATCATGAGTGATATATTTCTGTTCCTGCGCCCACAAGTCAACGATACGAACATTCTTTATCCAGCTTTCAGGGCAATCCGACATCATAGTAGCCTTTTCAGGAAGCTCAAATAGCATTCCCTCCATTTTGTCCTGACTCTTCTTTGGCAGCTCAGAAATGTCAATACCGAGCAAACTTGGAGCTGTTCTCAGGCTTGCCTTGCCTGTTACTCCTACGCAGTCGATGAGTGTGAGCCTGTCCTTGTCAGGGTGCAGCCTCAACCCTCTGCCTACCATTTGCGTATACAATGCATCTGATTGTGTAGGCCTCGCTATGATAACAGTTTCCACAAGGGGTATGTCAGTACCCTCAGTGAAGACCATGCAATTCACAAGACAAGGTATCTCACGATGAGTAAAACGGCGTATAATATCGGCCCTATCCTTAGTCTGACCTGTGACCACCTCCGCCCCCTCGATGCGTTTCGCTATCTCGTAGCACTGTTCTACAGATACCGCAAAAATAAGTGTTGCACCTTTGGCGTGTTCTCTATACGCTTGTGCTATAGCGTCCGCAGTGCCGTCCATTGCTTCTGCTAGTTCGCCCGGAGCGTAGTCGCCAAGCCGTGTATGTACTGCTGAAAGGTCATAGCCTATGTCGGCACGTTTGCAGAGGATATCACACAGATAACCATGTTCAATGCCCCAACGCAGGTCACGTTGAAATATGATATCATCAAACACATCATTCAGCCTGCATTTGTCAGCCCTGTTAGGCGTTGCCGTGAAGCCCAGCAGAAGACGTGGTGTGAAGTGATCTATGACAGTTTTATAGCTGTTTGCCGCTGCATGGTGAGCCTCATCTACTATGATGATATCAAAATCATCAGGTGAAAACCTGTCAAGCCTATGTGTCATGGTCTGGATACTTGCAGATACCACTTCTTCACTGCCGTCGGTATGGTACTTTGACATCTCTATGCCTTTTGTGCAGTCGAAGTATTTCAAAGGCTGATTTACAAGTTCCTCTCTGTGCGACAGAATAAGCATACGTCCATGACGTGGTATATTTGCAAAGGTCACTGTCTTGCCAAGACCTGTCGCCATTTGCACAAGATGTTTTCCATGCCCTGCCTGCGCTATTTTATCTATACACTCCTGCTGATAGTCACGGAGCTTTATTTTTGCTATCATACATCTCCGCCTTTCTGTATGCCCTGCGAAAGCACATTGTCAACTATCCTCATGACAACTTTCATATCATCATAGCAAAGCGTGACCGCTGTAGTGTTTTCAGTAAGTATCTTCACTATCTTGCCTGATACTTTCATCATTTCCGCAAGCTTGTAAGGCGGTATGTACTGAAAACCGTTCTCCTCAGCTTGCTTTATCTCATCTTTCATATTCATTTGTGTTTACCTCCTTATGTGGGACGTGGGGGACAGTGTGGGACAAACGTCCCACACGAAAACCATGCGTATTTACGCACTTTTCGGGGTGTTGTGGGACTGTGGGACAAATTCGCACATTTTCCTATATAGGAAAACACACATATATTTTAACAATGTGTGAACAAAACCGTGATTCTATATCACCTATTTAAAACAGGTATATATAGGGGGAAAATGTCCCACAGTCCCACACTATGCAGAAAACCACGCATTTACGTTGTTTTCCTCGTGGGACTTATGTCTCACAAAATGCCGAAATCCGATAAGTCCGTCCCACGCATTTCTTCTTCGGTGTAATAGTCCGGTGTTTCATCTGGCAATCTCAGTACAACGCACTCAACGTTCACGCCACCGATACGCTTGCCACGAGTATTGTTGCGCCCTCTCACAATTATCTTGCCGTTAGATTTTAACCAGCTAAGTAATGCTCTTGTGTCGAAACCCTGTTTTGAAGCCGCTTCATCGAACTTTGAGCGAATGATATATGCAAAATCGCCCTGAATAAGCCCAAACACTTCGCCGTTATTGTCTTCACCTGTCGCAAAGCGTTTGCTGTTGGAAGCCACCCAATCGCACATATACTGATACCCTCGTTCACCTGCTGATACCGATTTTTTGGTCTGCAAATACGGTGAGATATCGTCAATTGTTAGTGGCTCATTCGTTTTGAACACGGACGCTTCTGCAATCATATCAGCCGTGAGTATCATTGCCGCTGCCATCGCCTGCTTTTCTGTTGTATCCGACTTGCAGAGCTTGGCGAAATAATCGTTATAGACCTCTTGTGCCATTGTCAAGGCTTTTTGAGAGGACAGTTTTGCAACGAACTCCCGCCCTGCAAAGCCATAGTTTTGTTTTATCACTGCTGATACTGCCATGCCGTCTGCTATCACGACATTGTTTGATGTACATTCAATGTCGATAACTCTGTTTACCGCTCCTGCTCCTGCTGAACCGCCCACTATGGGGCTTTCGCCTGTGGTAAGGATAGTGTTTCGCCATGTTGGTGTGCGTTCTATGCCGCCTGTTTTCGTGCCCCTAGAACGTCCAACACCCTGAGCAAGCTGATAAACGTCAAATCGGCTTCTGCCATGACTATCTTTGCTGAGCTGGAGTTCGTCAATGAGAAACGGCAGGCTATTGAGAAACGCTGCTGTTCGCTCATGGCCGACAACTGTGCTGTTGAACGTCTGAATGTATTCGCCCATTTCGGGAGTTCCCCAAACAGAAGCCGCAAGCATTAAAGCAACTGTCTTGCCTGTGCCTGAATCAACGCCCCACAAGTGAACGAAGAACGGCAGACCGCCAAGTGGCTGAATAAGCGCACTTGCGAAGCTCGCCGCAAGAAATATCTTTGCGGTCACGCTTTTCCTGCGGCAATCTATAGCGATTTTTTTCCATTTCTCATAACTGCCATGACTTTTTATAGCGCTAAAAATGGTGGAATAATTCTGCTCTCCGTCAAAGGTCAGCCCCTCGACGTATGGTGAAAAGCCTGCGCCGTTTATGTAGCCAAGCCTGCCCACTGATCTTTTCAATGGCAGAGAATTGCGGTTAAGGCTCTCTATCTCCTGAAAATATGAAACAAGCTCTTTGGCAGTTTCAGAAGACACATCAACACCGCATTTAACTAGCTGTGAAATGTTTCGGCTGTTATATAGTATTTCTTTGGATACGACTTTCTCCTGCCATTCTCCACGAGTGCGGTAAGCTATGTTGAGCTTTTCCTCACCTGTGTCAATGTTCTGCAAGCACTCAAAGGGTATGATCGGGTGGTGGCAGATAACGTGATAGTTGCCGCTTTCATCAATAAGATACACACCGCCGTCATCAACATTGTATTTGCCTGCGTCAAGCTGCATATATGGACCTGAGAACGCAGTGGGGTTATTGATGATAACGTTCGCTCCACGCTGCATTTCTCGCATTTTGACGTAGTTTTTATACAGTCCTTTGAACGTCTTTACGCCTACCTCTGCCGCCTGCTGAGCCATTTGCTCAATTTTCAGATTGTGCATGAAAGGGTCGTTTTTGTAATCGTATATCGCTTCGTATGGCTTCTCTGTGTAGAGAAAATCGTCTTTTGTATACTTTACAGCAACGGCGTTTTTCACCGCTTCTGCGTCGCTCATGTCGATATCAAAATGCTTTTCCTCGTTCGCATCAACGTCAATGATATCATCAGAATGGCGTTCCCTCATCATTCAACACCTCCTCAAAGCCGGAAAGGTCACCGCCTAGCTTTTGCGGGGGTGCTGCTTCTGCGGTAGGCTGTACAAAAACGGCTTCGCACACAAGATGTACGTCAACTTTTTCTTTACCGTCTTTGCCGGTATATGGCTTTTTCTCCACCTTGCCCACACAAAACACAACGTCAAATTTTTTCAGCGCCTTTGTGACTCTTGCTACAGAGTGCCAGCACTGGCAGTTCACCCATACGGCTTCACCACGCTCACCTTGCACCTTTAGCTGACGTTCGCCCACTTTTACTGCAAACTTGGTGAGCGACGAGTTATTGCCGCCCACCTGTTTGTATTCTGCGTCCTTTGCGAGAAAACCACTGATGATAACAGAGCCGTCAGGTAATTTTGCCTGCATTAAAGCACCTGCTCTTTCTCGGTCTGAAGCTGGTCGATTTCTGCTGAGATATCTGTAGATATCTTCTCATACTCAAACCACTCAGAAACCTTTGTGTTCTTGTCTTTCAGTGAATTGAAAATGCCGATATAATCGGTGAGATCTTCGGCTGTCATGGTGTCAAGACCTCTGCCAAGACGTTTCTCTATCATTTCCTGTGTAACGCCCAGCTTCTCGAACTCGACCACCATTTTTCTTACACGATCAGTAAGAGGAATATTATTCTTTCCTGCAAGGGTCTTTCTACATTCCGCCACAGCCTCTTCAACGAAGTCCGCAGGAAGCACCGCAAGTATCCTTGCTCTGAGCCTGCGTCCTGCCATATTGGCATTGTTCTCATAGATATCACGCAGGCTTGTGAGGGTCTTTATCTTGCCCTTGGCTTCCTTTGCGTGCGGATTGGTGAAATTCTGCACCGACATTGTGTTCGTCTCCAAGTCCCAAGCATACGCCTGCATTTCTGACTTGCCGTTGTCCTGAGAAAGTTCCTTGATGCCAAAGTCAATATTGCCCCAGCACCTTGCAAGCTCTTCCGCAAGTCTGATAGTTGGTCCTGACACAGTTTCTCCGCCTCTCGGATAGCTGTAAAATGCCTTGTTTGCAAGCCCTGTACGCTGACAAGCTTTCTTCATGTTGGCAAAAGCCTGTATCTCATTTCTCGGAAATCTCTTTGCGATAACAAGCTTGCCCTGTGCTTCTGCAATGGCTCTGCTTGCTTCGATAGCGACAGTGCCCTGATTGATGTTGTCAAGAGGCATAGTGCTGTTCTGCGGTACTTCCGGTGTTACTGTTACTGCGTTTGTTATTTCGTCCATATCGTTTCCTCCTATTCGTATTCTCTAGCCAGCCAACCCGGCAGGCTTATGACGTTCAAATCGCCGTTTTTGCCGTTGTAGCTGTACCAGTTACCTGTTTTAAGACACTCTTTGAGAGTGTAAAGATAGTCGTTAAGGTCTTTTGTACCTTTCTGTATGATGAAGTCATCAGCCTCAAGGACATTGCAGGCATATGGTGGTGACTTTTCAACAGCGATAAAAACAAATCTATGAGGCTTGCGCTCAATTTCTGACACACCCTGCGTGTACATTGCCGCCTGCAAGTCATAGCCATATTTAATACAACTGTGCATAAAACTGTCCGTATCGGCATTTTCTGTGGTTTTTAGGTCTACTATGACAGACGTTGACCTTAAATCTGTTCGGCAGTCGGGGCGGCATTTGAGTTTAAGCCCCGTGAGCTTGTCCGTCCAGAAGTATGATTTTTCATGTTCACCGCCGTTAAGCAAAGCGGCAGCATACTTGTTTGACATCACACTTTCAGCCATTGCCTGTATCTGTGCAAAAGCGTCCTCGCTTATGGGTATCTTACCGCTTGCATCTATCTGAGCCGCAAGTGCCTTGCCCTCTTTGGTGCGCCTGTCAAGCTTCGGAGCGACTATGTACTCGTTGTCGAACTTGTCCTTTTCAAGAACATAAGCATGGACGGCTGTGCCGAAAGCAAGTGCAGGGGTTTCAACTTCGGGATTTTCAAGGGCGTACTTGAAATGTGCAGGCGACTTTGACAGCTTGAAAAGCTGAGAACGGCTGAACGCTTCGTCATTGCGGTAATCTTCCGCAGACATTTGTTTTTTCATTCGTCATAGTCCTCCTCTTTATATTCAGCTCCTGCCAGTTCGGCAAGGTCATAGATTGAAATATCGTCGTTCCGGTTGATTTCTTCAATCAAAATCTCACGGAAACAGTCTTTGCAAAAATCCTTGCCCTCGTAGCAGAAAACATTTTCGCTCGCAAGGTCCAATTCTCCCTTGCATTTGTCGCAAACGACTACTGTGTAATTGCGGTCTCTTCCACAACATCTGCACCCGTCAGGACAGCCGACACAATCATTAGCTGTGTAACGCATCGAAATCACCGCCCATATATTTGAAAAATGCGATATCATCATAAACAAAGTAATCAACAGTTTTAGTGCTGATAACGTTGCAATGCACACGCTTAGCAACTGCCTGAATGTTATCGGTAAAAATCTGAACGGCAGGTATGCTTATTTGGTCTGATATCCACACATTTTCAATCAATGATGGATAGACCCCTTCGTTAATCTCTTCTCCGTCGGTTATGGAAGACACGAGCATTTTTTGTGCAGCTTTTCTCATTTTGACCATACTGTCAAGTCTTTCTATCAGGGTCATTTACCGTCACCACCTCTCAACTTTTCAAGCTTATCCCTTGTGCTGCATATCTTTCCATACGCCTCGCCAATGTCAAAGGCTCTATGTTCTCGCTCAGACATTCCTTCATAGATACCGATTATATCTGTACAGGCTTCGTCTACGGTATCATATGCTTGACAAATCTGCTCTTTTGTGCTATCATCAAGGTGTAATATTGAACCGGTATCTTTTGATACCTCCGAGCTTGTACCTGTTGCCGCAGGTGCAGGCTCGTTTTCTTTTAGGTACTCTGCCAAATACACACCACACTTAAAATCTTTTTCGCTTAGCGGACAATTTTCGCAACTAGCAGTAAATCCTGTACAGTACTCCACCGCCTTTTCAAATTCCTCTTTCGTTATCATCTTTATCCTCCTTAATATTTCCCCATTGTTCAGCCATTGCAAAAGCAATACCTTTAAACGTTTTGCTCCTTACCTTAGCACGATCTTTGCCAGAATGACGTGTTTCTTCCCATGTGCGTGATTTACCATTAGAATATCTTCCAAACAGCTTGCCATTATCAGGCTTGTCCCCTGTATATGTTGGTCGTAGGACAGGCAGCCCCTTTAGCCATAAACACGTCGCCTTTGTGACAAACTGTTCTGAGTCTTCCGGTCCGTTTGAAAACATATATGGGTGAATTATTTGATCTGCCTTCCTGAATACAGTATTCATACGCCCTATAGGGTTTTCCACTGCAATTTTCGGTGCGTTCGCCGACACAATCTGCATAAAAAATACTATTGATTCTTCACGGTGTTTCATACGCTCGACCACCTTTTCAGCAGGTGTGCATTTCAAACTATAGTGGCGTGTAGCCACGTTGGTCAGGTATGTACACGGTGGGTGTGCGATAATCATATCCCATGTTTCAACAGTATGCTGCTTGCCGTCACAGGTGAAGAAATCGGTATTGCCATTGATAATATCCAAAACATCATTGCATATATGCCATTCAGGGTGACCGCCTGAACACATCTGAATGTCGCAGCTATATGCTTCGTGCCCTTTTGCACGAAATGCCTTGCAGACCTCTTGTGATTCTTCACAGGCTATCAGAACTTTCATTGTTCTTGTCCTCCTCGTTTACAAAACGTTTCTCCCAGTGCCTATCCACCACGCTCAGCACAAGATACATCACTACATCTATGCCTGCAAGCACAGCTATTGTTATCAGCAGTATTCCTACAATGTTCATTACCACTTTCCTTTCATTTCAACTTCGACCTTGACCACAGGTCTACCTGCTTCTCTCACTGCACGCTTAATGCTCTCCTCTGCTTCCTTGTAGGCAGTTTCTTTTACGCTTACATACCACCTGTACGCTACATACATTGCAAGCACCACCAAAAGCGCTACCGCTGCGGCACATCTGATTATCTCTAACACGGCTATCATTTTCTCACGTCCTTTCAGATCTCTCCGCTATCCACTTGTCAAGCAGAGTTGAGTATATCTCATACACATACTCGTTAAGCTTAATGGCACACCCAAAAGGATACACGCCCTGTCTGAGCCCTGCGTTCAGCCTGTTCACATTTGTGTTGAAGCCTGCGGCTTTCAGCTGTTCCACCGCTTCTACCGATGATATCACTCTGAGCATTTAGTCCACCTCCTCGATTGTCAAGACAGTTTCACCCGAACTAATAGCGTTCGCTTTTACTTTCCATAAAGCCTCACGTTCGCTATCGGCAGATACTGTATAGACCCAGTTGCGATTATACCGGTCTGTCGTTGTTACCTTGTACAGTTTCATTTTTGTACCTCCTCTTTTTCTGTCCGTTCAATCGGACTGTTAGCTGTTGACATTTTCAGCGTTCTGAGTATAATTAATGTCAAGGACTTCATTGATAGCCGCTTCAATCTTGTTTGACTTTATCTCACCCGTCATTATCTTATACAGGTTTGATGTATCGAGATAAGTTTCAGGAAGAAGCTTCTTGACTTCCTCAATGAGCCATTTCTGTGTCTTATTGAGCTTAACAAGACGTACCTTGACTTCCACGCCATACTCAGTCAGCGGTCTTTTACGTTCACTAATAATTAACACCACCTTTGCACAATATTTAAAAATACAACTGATTATAGTATTGACTTTTACGGAAAAATGTAATACAATGTATTTGTGAGATAAATTATTACGTTCTTCCGTACTGTCTATGTTTGTATTATATTACGTTTCTCCGTAAATGTCAATAGATAAATTAAATTTTATTACGGAATGTCGTAAGATTGTACGGTTGCACAAAAATTGAGGTGTAACTATGTCAGAATTGTACATAAGAATTGAAAATCTGTGCAAGGAACATAAAATTTCAATAACGGCAATGTGTAAAGAAGCAATGGTAAGTAGAGGATCTATCACAGATTTGAAACAAGGTAGAAGTAAAACTCTTTCCTCTGAGGCGATTTCAAAGATAGCGAAACTTTTTGACGTTTCAACAGACTATCTCATGACAGGCAATAAGACCGAGTCACAGAGTTCGGATATGGACGATAACATCAAGTTCGCTCTCTGGGGGACGGCAGACGTTGATGATGATGTGCTTGCAGACGTAAAGCATTACGCTCAGATAGCACGGCAGATGAGAGAGGATAAGAAAAATAAAGAATAGAGGCGGTACATATGGATAGTGCTGAACTGCGCAATTTTGCGGAGGGCAGAGACATTATAGTTATTGACGGAAAGCTAAGAAATGAGCAGAAGTCCATATCCATTAGTGATAGGGGACGATGTGCGATTGTGGTAGACTCTAAGAAGATCACCACGAGAGCAGAAGAAACTGTCATAATGGCTCACGAGCTGGGACATTGTGAAACAGGTGCATTTTATAACGAAAGAACGCTGGAGCTTCGTTCTCGAATGGAGTTTCGTGCAGATAAATGGGCAATAAAAAAGCTCGTCACAGAGGACGAGCTGATAGAAGCATTTGAAAATGGTATCCTTGAAATATGGGAACTTGCCGAGTTTTTCGGTGTGACCGAAGATTTTATGGTCAAGGTCTGTGAATTGTATGGATATTATAACAGGGTGATATAAAAAAAGTCCCTGTCAGCACCGCAAATACTGGCAGGGATAACACACAGAAATTTTCCTGTATGGTTACAAATACATTATATCACCAATTTAAGACATTGTAAATGATTTCAATAAATTGTTTACAAATGTCGATTTATAGGGAGGAAAAATTATGACTTGTCCAAATTGTAAAGGCGAAAACGCACCAGGCGTAGCAGTATGTGAATATTGCGGTCACGAACTGCCGCAGCCGCAGAAAATTGATAACCACGTTGAGCATAACAGCAATATCGTTCAGCACATCACATACGTTACAAACGTCCAGCAGGTCGCACCGCAAGCTCCTGTTGAGCAGATAAGCCCTAAGAGCAAAAGCACAGCTGAAATACTTTGCCTGCTGACCTTTTTAGGCTTGGGCGGTTTGAACAGATTTTATGTAGGCAAAGCTGGCACAGGTTTGCTGTACTTCTTTACTTTCGGAGGTTTCTTTATTGGAGCAATAGTTGATATGATAAATTTGTTTCAGGGAAACTTCACTGACGCTCAGGGCAGAGTGTTAAAATAAAATCCCCTGCTGATACTTCAAATATCAATTAGGAGAAACGTATATGGGTAAAAAGAAACGCAAATCAGAGCCAGGCTGTATTGCCACTATATTTGGCTATCTGATATTTGTCTGCATAATCGCTCTTATCATAGACCTTATTAGAACTCACATATCCGAGCGAGCCAAACATAACCTTATGGTAGTTGCTATCGTGATCGGCGTTATCATATTCATAAGCATGGTCTGCACCATTTACCGCAAGCTTCACAGAAAGTATACTTTGAAACAACTTGATAAAATGGACGGACACCAATTTGAATATGCCTGTGCTGATATTCTGAAAGCCAACGGCTACAAACACGTTAAGGTCACAAGAAGCTCCGGTGACTTTGGCGTTGATGTCATTGCAGAGAAAGACAAGGTCAGATATGCGATACAATGCAAGCGATACAATCACAAACTTGACAACACCCCTATACAAGAAGTTGTCGGCGGACTTGCGTACTACCAATGTGACAAAGGTGCCGTTATGACAAATCAGTATTTTACCGAGCCTGCCAAACAGCTTGCACAGGTGAATGATATAAAGCTGTTGGACAGAGATACGCTTTCACATATGGTTGATAAAACAGAAAAGTCATTTGATGATAAGCTTAATTTATTCAGATCTTATTTGACCAACTCATCTACAATGCTAGTTGCTTATCTCGAAAAGTGTGGAATTTATTCAAGGATAGAAGATATAAATACAGATACCAAAACACTGTCATTTACCCTTAAATTAAAATTTTCAGATGATATCGAGAATGTAAAGGCAAAGAAGAAAGCAATTTCCAAAATAACCAAAGCGAAAGTAATTGATATAGTGCAAAACGAGAATGATATGATAACTATCATTGTTCGTACACCGAGAAAATACAGAATAAAATCATAAAAAAAGTCCTCCGAGCGTTGACAGCACTCAGAGGACAGGTGAACTGATATTGACAGTATCAGCTCGATTCAAATTCACACCCAAACCCGTTAAGAAAGGGCGAATTCTGCCCTTTTATTGTAGCACACTTTCGGGGAAGTGTCAAGAATAGGAGGCAAATATGCTATGTAAAAAATGCCGTAAGGAAATTCCTGACGGCTCTATTTATTGCAACTACTGTGGCAAGAAGCAGGAAACTACTAAAAGAAAAACACGTCGCAGAGCAAGAGGTACAGGCACGATAAGATACAAGCCTGAATACAAAAACCGCCCCTATGTTGTTTTCAGCCCTCGAACAACGTCCGGCACAGGTGAAAAGTACATCGGCTGCTTCAAAACGGCAGCAGAGGCACAAGCCGCCCTTGATAGTTACTTCAACTCTACGCACATAGATCACTCCAGCCTAACACTTGCACAAGCGTATGAGAATTGGAGCTCCGAGCATTTTGAAAGCCTTACAAAGAGTGGTGAGCAGGGCTACAAGACCGCATGGAGATACCTTGATAGTATCGCAGGCAGGAAGATGTCAGAGCTTAAAACAGCAGATTATCAGAGGTGCATAACCGAATGTGCTAAACGTTTCAGCCGTTCGCAATGCGCAAAAATCAAGCAGCTATGCTCACAGCTCTGCAAGTACGCCGCCCAAAATGACATCATAGACAAAAACTATGCTGAATACATAACACTTCCAAAAGAGGTTAAGAAAGAGAAAAGATTTTTTACAGCGGAAGAGCTTGAAAAGCTGTGGAAGCACTCTTCGGATAGATCTGTTCAAGTCATTTTGTTTATGATCTACACAGGCTTTCGTATCGGCGAGGTGTTCACGATACTTAAAAAGAATGTCCACCTTGCCGAGAACTACATGATTGGCGGCATCAAGACCGAAGCTGGCAAGGACAGGCTTGTGCCGTTTCCGTCACAGATACCCGAAATAAAGACGTTTGTACAAGATTGGTACAATGAAAGCAAGACAGATTTTTTGTTAAATGGAGATGTAAACAATTTCAGAAAACGCAATTTTTATCCTGCACTTGCCGAGTGCGGTGTGATACCTGAGCCGACAGTTACAGAGCTAAAAAGTGGCAAAACAACAAAGAAATATGACACAGAGATAACGCCTCACTGTTGCCGTCACACTTTCGCCACCCTCTCAGCAGATTGCGGTATGCAACCTGAAAAGCTACAGCGTATCATCGGTCACGCCAAGTATGAAACAACGGCAGATATATACAATCACTCAGGGCAGGACGCAAAAACACTAGCAGAAGAAATGTCAAAACTAAGAAAGTCAGTGGAACATTAGTGGAACATTCGCCCTGTAAACGTCGATTTTTCGGCATTTGCTGATTGGTTGGTAAGGACGAGGTCACCGGTTCAAGCCCGGTTAGCAGCTCCAGCAGGGACGTGTCCCTGCACCCAAATCCGCTATCATTTATGGTAGCGGATTTTTTTGTCGCCGCCCATGGGTACGATACCCTGCACACAAAAAACACCGCCCGAACTCCTCGGACGGTGTTACATTTTTATCTCGTATTACAGATTTGTATACTCCATAAGGCTCTTATCCACCTCACGGGCAACATCTCTGCCCTCTCTGATAGCCCATACTACAAGTGACTGTCCTCTGCGCACGTCGCCTGCGGCAAAGACGTTCTTCACGTTCGTCTGATGTGTGCCGTCGGCTGTTGCGATATTCGTTCTGCCGTCTACCTCAACGCCAAAAGCCTTTGTGAGATAGCTTTCAGATCCCAGAAAGCCTGCCGCAATAAGAACAAGCTCGGTTTCTACCTTGTATTCGCTGCCCTCAACAGGCTTCATTATCGTTCTGCCTGACTTAGGGTCTTTCTCCGGTGAGAGCTTTACAAGCACTGCGCCCTTGAGATTGCCCTTTTTGTCTTTGAGAAACTCCTTGACAGTTGTCTGATAAACTCTCGGATCATGACCGAACACACCGATAGCTTCCTCCTGACCGTAATCTGTCTTGCAAACCATTGGCCACTGCGGCCATGGGTTGTTCTCGGCTCTCGTGTCAGGAAGCTTTGGCATCATTTCAAGCTGCAAAACGCTCTTTGCGCCGTGTCTTACGCTTGTACCAACGCAGTCATTTCCTGTATCTCCGCCACCTATTACCATGACGTTCTTGCCCTTTGCGGAAATGTGGTTTTTATCCGTAAGACCGCCGTTCAGCAGCGCCTTAGTTGTGGATTTCAGAAAATCCACTGCAAAATAGATACCCTTTGCATCTCTGCCCTCGGCTTTGATATCTCTAGGATTTGAAGCACCACAACAAAGTATCACTCTGTCGAAGTCCTTGAGAAGCTCAGCCGCTGTGATATCCTTGCCAACATTAACGCCTGTGCGGAACTCAATGCCCTCTTCTTTCATTATGTTTATCTTACGCTCGATAATCTGCTTTTCAAGCTTCATGTTCGGTATGCCATACATAAGCAGACCGCCCACTCTGTCCTCACGCTCGAAAACTGTTACACTGTGACCTCTCTGATTGAGCTGATCAGCGGCAGCAAGACCTGACGGGCCTGAGCCTATAACAGCGATAGTCTTTCCCGTTCTTACCTTTGGCACTCTTGCTGAAGCATATCCGCAGGCATAGGCATTTTCAATAATGCCGTATTCGTTAGCCTTTGTGGTAACAGCGTCGCCATTAGCTCCGCAGGTGCAGGCTTTTTCGCAAAGTGCAGGACAAACTCTTGATGTGAACTCAGGAAAATTGTTCGTCATATGAAGTCTGTAATATGCCTGCTCCCAGTTGCCCTTGTATATAAGGTCGTTCCATTCAGGGATAAGATTGTTAAGCGGACAGCCTGAAAATGCGTTGCCTATCTTCATTCCTGCCTGACAGAACGGCACACCGCAGTCCATACATCTTGCACCCTGCTTTTGCTGCTCCTCCTTTGAAAGAGGAGTGTGAAATTCATTAAAATTCTTTATACGTTCCTCAACGGAGAACGCTGCTGCGTCCTCACGCTTATAGTCCATAAAACCAGTTGGCTTTCCCATATCTCAACTATACTTGCTTTCACGGCAAGTATATCCTCCTTTCGATTTTAAAAGTACAATATCTCATGTGCGCAGGCTTACTGCTTGCCGTTGATGATCTGATAGAATGCTTCTATCTGCGCCTGATCACTGCTCATGCCCTTTTCTTCCATTGAAGCTATAGCAGACATCATCTTCTTGTAATCGTGAGGGATTATCTTCTTGAACTTAGGCAGATATTCCTCAAAGTTATCAAGAATACGCTTGCCCTTTTCAGAGCCTGTTGCGTCAACGTGCTGCTGGATAAGGTCTTTGAGCTGAATGATATCGTACTTCTCCTTGACCTCAGAGAAAAGTACCATTTCCTTGTTGAGTCTTGTGTAAAGGTGTCTGTCCTCGTCAAGAACGTAAGCTACACCGCCCGACATACCTGCCGCAAAGTTTTTGCCCGTCTTGCCGATAACTACCACACAGCCGCCTGTCATATACTCACAGCCGTGGTCGCCAACGCCCTCGACAACTGCCACTGCGCCTGAGTTTCTTACGCAGAAACGCTCGCCTGCAACACCGTCGATGAACGCCTTACCGCTTGTTGCGCCGTAAAGTGCAACGTTACCGATAATGATATTGTCCTCGGCTTTGAAAGTGGAATCCTTCGGAGGATAAACAACGAGCTTACCACCTGAAAGTCCCTTGCCGAAGTAATCGTTAGAGTCGCCCACAAGCTCGAGGGTCAAGCCGTTCGGGATAAATGCGCCGAAGCTCTGTCCGCCTGAACCGTTGCAGACTATCTTGTATGTATCGTCAGCAAGTGTGTTATAATACTTTCTTGTTATCTCTGAGCCGAAGATAGTACCGAATGAACGGTCTGTGTTCTTGACATTTACTGTGATAGACTTCTTCTCACCACTCTTAAGATTTTTCTCGAACTCCTTCATGAGTACCTTTTCATCAAGAGTGTTTTCAAGCTTGAAGTCATACTTGGATTTCTTGTTGTATTCTACCTTTTCTGAAACGTAATCAGAGTTGATGATATTAGAAAGGTCAACTTGTGCCGCAGTGCCTGTGATACCAGCCTTTGGCTTGATAAGGTCAATTCTTCCCACAAGCTCGTCAACTGTTCTTACGCCAAGCTTTGACATATATTCTCTAAGCTCGGAAGCCACGAATATCATAAAGTTCATTACATATTCAGGCTTGCCGGGGAACTTCTTTCTAAGCTCTGGGTTCTGTGTTGCAACACCAAATGGGCAAGTATCAAGATTACATACTCTCATCATTGCACAGCCGAGTGTTATCAGCGGAGCTGTTGCAAAGCCGAACTCCTCTGCGCCAAGGATCGCTGCGATAACAACATCACGGCCTGTCATGAGCTTTCCGTCTGTTTCGATAACGACCTTGTTTCTAAGACCGTTCTTGATAAGGGTCTGATGTGCTTCTGCAAGTCCAAGCTCCCATGGAAGTCCTGCATTGTAGATAGAGTTTCTTGGAGCCGCACCTGTACCGCCGTCATAGCCTGAGATAAGGATAACACCTGCGCCTGCCTTTGCAACGCCTGCTGCAACTGTACCAACACCGCACTCAGAAACGAGCTTTACAGAAATTCTTGCGTTCTTGTTTGCGTTTTTCAGGTCATAGATAAGCTGAGCCAAGTCCTCGATAGAGTAGATATCGTGGTGTGGCGGAGGTGAGATAAGCGACACACCAGGTGTGGAGTGTCTTGTTTTAGCTATCCATGGATAAACCTTTTTGCCAGGGAGATGACCGCCCTCGCCAGGCTTTGCTCCCTGTGCCATTTTTATCTGTATCTCATCAGCAGATGTGAGGTATCTTGAAGTTACGCCGAAACGTCCCGAAGCCACCTGCTTGATAGCTGAGCATCTATCCTCAGCAGTACCCTTTGTGAGAAGTCTGTCAAGGCTCTCACCGCCCTCACCTGAGTTTGACTTGCCGTGAAGTCTATTCATTGCGATAGCAAGTGCTTCATGAGCTTCCTGCGAGATAGAGCCGTATGACATAGCGCCCGTCTTAAATCTTCTTACAATAGAGTCAACGCTCTCAACTTCCTCCAGCGGAACAGGATTTTCAGCAAAGTTGAAATCCATAAGACCTCTGATGTTCACAGGGTCCATTTCCTCAGAGATAAGCTTTGAATACTTCTTGTATGTTTCATAGTCGCCAGTCCTTGCAGCCTGCTGGAGCAGATAGATAGACTGAGGATTGTAGAGATGCTCCTCCTTGCCGCTTCTGAACTTGTGGCTTCCTCTTGATTCAAGCTCTGTGTCTGTGCCAAGTCCAAGAGGGTCAAAGGCTGATGTATGAAGTCTGTCAACGTTCTTTTCAATATCAGAGATAGTGATACCGCCTATTCTGCTGACAGTGCCTGTGAAATACTTGTTTATAACGTCCTCGCCGATACCTATAGCCTCGAATATCTGTGAGCCTTGATATGACTGTATAGTAGAGATACCCATTTTTGAAGCTATCTTTACGATACCATGGAGAACAGCCGCATTATAATCGTCAACAGCGGCATAGTAGTCCTTATCGAGAAGGTCGTCAGCAATAAGCTCGTGGATAGTTTCCTGAGCAAGATAAGGGTTGATAGCGGAAGCACCATAGCCAAGCAGTGTTGCAAAGTGATGAACTTCTCTAGGCTCGCCGCTTTCGAGGATAATAGCAAGAGATGTTCTCTTCTTTGTAACAACAAGGTGCTGATGAAGCGCTGATACTGCAAGCAGTGACGGGATAGCAAGGTGGTTCTCGTCAACTCCCCTGTCTGAAAGGATAAGGATATTTGCGCCCTCGCTGAACGCCTTGTCTGCTTCTATATAAAGTCTGTTTATAGCCTTTTCAAGTCTTGTGTTCTTATAATAAAGTATAGGGATAACAGCTACCTTAAAGCCGGGAATGTGCATATTCTTTATTTTAAGGATATCTGTTGAGGTAAGGATAGGGTCGTGTATCTTCATTACCTTGCAGTTTTCAGGCTTTTCTTCAAGAATGTTGCCGTCCTCACCGATATAGACAGTTGTGGAGGTAACTATTTCCTCTCTGATAGCGTCTATAGGCGGATTTGTTACCTGTGCAAAGAGCTGTTTGAAGTAGTTGAACAGTGGCTGAGGCTCTTTTGAAAGCACCGCAAGCGGGCTGTCTGTACCCATAGCGGCAATAGACTCAGAGCCGTTCTTTGCCATTGGCAGGATAGATGTCATAACGTCCTCATAGGTATAGCCAAAAGCTTTCTGAAGTCTTTGTCTTTCCTCGTAGCCGTGTTCCTCTACCTTGATGTTTGGTATCTTGAGGTCTTTAAGTCTGACAAGGTTGCTGTCAAGCCACTCGCCGTAAGGCTGCTTTGAAGCATAGTATTCCTTAAGCTCGTCATCGTCGATAACTCTGCCCTGAACAGTATCAACAAGAAGCATTTTGCCTGGGCGAAGTCTTTCCTTTTCAACGATATTGTCTGACGGGATAGGAAGTGCGCCAACCTCAGATGAAAGGATAAGATTGCCGTCCTTTGTGATATAATATCTTGACGGACGCAGACCGTTTCTGTCAAGCACTGCACCCATGATATCTCCGTCAGAGAAAAGGATAGAAGCAGGTCCGTCCCATGGCTCCATCATAGTTGCGTAATACTGATAGAAGTCTTTCTTAGCCTGACTCATCGTGCCGTTGTTATCCCATGGCTCAGGGATCGTTATCATGACAGCCAGTGGCAGATCCATTCCGCTCATGACCAAAAATTCAAGTGTGTTGTCGAGCATTGCAGAGTCAGAGCCTTCTGTGTTTACAACAGGTGTGACCTTATCAAGGTCGCCCTTTAAATGCTCGGACTTCATCGTTTCCTCACGAGCGAGCATTTTATCAGCATTGCCTCTGATAGTGTTTATTTCACCGTTGTGAACGATCATTCTGTTAGGATGCGCCCTCTGCCAGCTTGGGTTTGTGTTGGTAGAAAATCTTGAATGTACCATAGCGATAGCAGACTCGTAGTCCTTATCCTGAAGGTCAGGGAAGAACTTTCTGAGATCCTGCACAAGGAACATTCCTTTATATACTATAGTTCTGCTTGAAAGCGATACAACGTAGGTGTCCTCATTTGACTGCTCGAACACACGTCTTGCAACATATAGCTTGCGGTCAAAGTCAAGACCCTTTTTAACGCCCTTTGGACGCTTGATGAAGCACTGCATTATGGCAGGCATACACTGGGCAGCTCTCTTGCCAAGCACCTCAGGCTTTGCAGGAACGACTCTCCAGCCAAGGATCTCCAGACCCTCTTTTTCGGCGATTATCTCAAACATCTTCTTTGCCTGATTTCTCGCAAGCTCGTTCTGTGGGAAGAAGAACATACCAACGGCATAATCTCTCTCCTCGCCAAGCGTGATCCCAAGCTCAGCGGCGGCGATCTTCTTGAAGAATTTATGTGAGATCTGAAGCAGGATACCTACTCCGTCACCTGTTTTGCCCTCTGCGTCCTTACCAGCACGATGCTCAAGCGTTTCAACGATAGTCAGCGCATTTGCAACAGTATCGTGGCTCTTTTTGCCCTTAATGTTCACAACAGCACCTATTCCGCAGTTATCATGCTCGAATTTCGGTGAATACAGGCTTTTTACATTAGTCATATCCTCCATGCGTTCCATTTTTATCACCCTTTCCTGCCAAACTGTAAAAAAATTATAGCTTATCGTTCAGCAACGTATGTTATTTCACGGCTCATAGCCGATTTTAGCTGTTTTTAACAAAAAATTTGCAGGAAGAAATTAAAATCCTGCAATCCTGCATAAGTGCAAACAAACCCAAAGCGTGGTTTTTCGCACAAACGCAAGAAAATAGCCTTTTGCCGTCTTTTTTGACGGCTTAATCATTATAACACACATTACAGCAAAATGCAAGAGTGAATGATAAAACTTGCATAAAATCATTATTAATTTTTAGTTAATCGGTATATATATATAACTTATGGTTTCATATCGCTTTCCTGGGTAAACCTCGCAAACTAACGTAACAACGCTCTTTTCAGCTTCTTTGCAGCCATTTTCAGCGGTGAATCATACTCTTTGTAAAAATGCTGATAATCCTTAGAATTGTTCCAGTCACCGCCCCATTTCCAGCCGTGACGCTTAAAAATGCAATAGCAAAGGTCTGTTCTGTCAATCTTGTGATCAAAAGCCTTGTCACGGTCTGCATACTCTGTAGCATTGGCAGGCATGACCTTATTTCCCACTATATAAGGATTTATAAGAGGGTTTATGTCTATCGCCCTGCCGTAGCTGTGAGCCGAAATAGTGTTGGTACCAGCCACCACCCTATAGTTGAAGGCAGAGGAATTGTTATCCGCCATTGACCTTTCATCATCAGCGTCATACTCGTCCACGAGCCTGATTTTTTCTATCTCATAACCGCCCTCGAAAAGCTCATAGAAGATATCCAGAACCTCATCCGCAAGCTTTCTTGCCACGATAAGCTCCCCCGACTGCACCTTATGCTCAAAGTCATAATATCTCACACGCAGATAGGCAAGGTCGCCCAGCTTCACATAGGGATTTTCCTTATAGGAAACGCCTTTGATACGCTCTATCACCTCATTTGGAAGCTCCTCAGCCGTAAAGCCCTCTCTGTATAATATCTTTTCCATAAAAAACACTCCTTACAAAAAGCGGTCAAGGCATGATACCTTGACCGTCCTTATTATTTATCCGCAGACTTGTAGTACATAACAACAGGCGTACCGTAAGGCACGTTGTCATAAACATATTTGGCGTCATCATAGCTCATATTTATACAGCCGTGAGAGCCGTTGTATTTGTATATCTCACCGCCGAAATATCCGCCTCGCCACGTTGAATCGTGAAGACCTATTCCGCAGAGAGAAACGTTGTTCCAGAAGTTGCACTTTGTATCCCACTCGTCGCCGTCGGCATTTGTGTCTTTCATACGCTTGTTGGTCTCCTTTGACCACAGCTTATAAACACCAGGGAGAGTTGTTCTCGCCTTAGATGTGGTCTGACCTGAAACTATATAGGTATCGAGCTTTTTCTTGCCCTTTTCATAATACCACAAGTGCTGGTCGGTAAGGTCTATCTCAATATAAGTGTCGCCTATATCATCGTCCTTGCTTCTCGCAGACTCAACGCCTGTAAAGTCATAATAACCGGTACTGTAATAGATAGGGTCTACCTTGTCAACGCTCTCGCCCTTTTCAAGCATATCCACAAGATCGTCACAAGTCTTTTCCTGATCTATCCACCAGCCGTATTTAGCATCAGAGCTTGTCGGCACGATTATGTCGCCCTGCAAAGTGGCGTGGAATTTTCTCTTAGTATTATATGTATCATACTTCTTTGCGAGCTTTTCCACATACTCCATGGCTTTCTTTCTGTCCACAGTGTAGCTTCCGTCATCTTTGAGCTTTATAATCTTCATAAGCTCCTCGCCCGTGAGAGTTTCTGTGGTGTAGTCAAAATCGTATGTGACAGAAAGCTGGAAAACATCATTTCGTTTCTTGCAATCGTCCTCAAGGTCTGCGCTCTTCACCTTTGGAAGAGAATAACAACCTGTGTCCTTATCAAGCTCAACGCTAAGCTCACCTGTCGCTACGCTTTGCGTAACATAAGCTTCAAGCTTTTTCATATCGGTTATCTTGTTTCCCTGCACCTCAGGGGTGATAACATAAGCCGTCTTATCCTCGTTAAGACCAAGCTTTGCATCAGCAGTTTCAACATCGCCCCAGTTTGCTTTCTCCACAAGCTTTTGTAGCTTCTCAACATCAAATGTGATGTCCTCATTAAAGCTATAGGTGGAGTTCTGTATAAATCCTGAGAACCATGTTTTTCTGTTCACGCTGTCATAGATCTTCTGAAGCTCGTCCTTGCCGCTTAGTCTGTAATCAAAATCAGCCGTCTTGAAAACAACAGGCGTGCCGTCGATAGTTTTGACCGTAAGCTCATAAGGCATATCATTCACCCCGAGCAGATCGCAAGCCTGTTCAAATGTCATTCCGCCCACGTCAATGCCATTCACTGTTGTGCCGCTCAGGAATCTGTTGCTATAGTAAGCTCTTCCAATGAAATATCCTCCGCCCACAACTATCACGATAGCCGCTGCCGCAGTGCCGCAGATAATGCCGATATTGTTGCGTTTTTTCTTTCTTTTCTTATTCTTTGATGAACCTTTGACAGAGCTGTTTTTCTTCACAGATGCCGCAGTCTTTTTCTTTATTGTTGTGGAATTTTCCGTCATCAATTATCCTCCTGTACAAAATGACGTTCGGCATTTGCCGACAATGTATCAAGAATAATTATATCACGCTTTTTTCCTTTTGTCTATAGGATAGGCTGAAAAATTTGTCACAAAAAGAATGTCGGATATTCTTATTTAATGTACAAATAAACGTACTGCAAAAAAATACACGCAAACACAGTAAAAAATATCGGGCAGATAACTCCGCCCGATACAATATCAGTCTTTTATATACTTGTCCTTGACCTCGCTGTAGGTCTTGCAGAAGCGGTCATGGGAGATATACGCTCCCCAGCTCATGTTATCGTCCACCTGAGGATCCATAACATATACCTGACCGTTTATTGTTACCTCCACCCACATATGATAGCCATAACCGCCTGCCGCCATAGCGGTCTTGCCGTCAACGGTCTTTGCGTCAAAGCCTATGTAGTTAAGCATTGCGGCGTAAACGTAAGAATATTCTGTGCAAGTGCCGTAACCGTCCTCAAGAACAGCCTTAACAGGATTTGCCCAGCCGCCGTAATCATAGACCGTGTTCTTTATAATATAATCGTAGCAAGCCACAGCCTTTTCGTAGTTTGTCATATCATCTGATATTATCTTATCGAGATATTTCAGAAGTATCTTTTCTTCCTTTGCACTGAGCGTTGCCTTTGGGGTAAGCACTGCAGAATTAAGTCGCTGTGCAGGTGTCTTGCCGTTGTCGATAACAGGCGCAGTGGTTGTAGTTGTAACAGGCTTTTTAGTTGTTGTCACCTTAGCGGTGGTGGTCTTTTTCTTGGTAGTAGTCACCGCAGGCGTTGTGGTCGTAACAGGGGCAGTTGTTGTCTTTGCAGTGGTAGTAGTTTTTGCAGTAGTAGTTTTCACTGTTGTAGTCTTTTTTGTAGCCTTTGAGGCAACAGTATCGCTGTCAGTAGTGCTGACAGGGGCGGAAGTAACAGCAGAAACCTTTGTTTCAGACTTTGAAGCCTGCTGAGTTTTCTTTGTCACAAGGCTTACTGATATGCTAAGCTTTGTGTCAGCGGAAGTCACGCTCTGCACTGCGGTCACTGACGCTGGCTTCTGTGATATTGCAGAGGTCGTTACGCTCTCTGATCTCAAAGCTGTTTCGGAAGCTGACTTTGTTGTTTCGCTTTTTGCAGTTTTTACAGCCTTTACAGCCTCGGTCTGAGAATTTTTCGCAGTTTCCTTGACGGCTGATGTTGTAAGAACAGTTGTGATATCCCCGATCTGCTCAGATGTTTCCTTGTCAGAAACAGCAGAAATGACCTTTGCATTTTCAGGCGGCATGACCGCACATGGCTGGATAACGTTTTTATCAAGTGTCGCAAAAGTCACAGCAGATACTGTCACAACTCCGCAGGCAGAAAGCACAGCCACACAGCGGGATATTCCCGACTTCAAATAACCCAATTCAGAACGCTCCTTTCAAATGTGATAAACTACACCATATTATAATGAATAAGGTTACAAAAGTCAAGGGGCATTGTAATCAAATTGTAATTTTCAAGTCGTTTTTTCGCTCGTTTATGAAGTTTATATGAACGTCAGGTTACAACCATTGTACATTTTATATCCCAGCAACGACAATAAGGGTTCTATTTTTATCACTTTTAACAAATTTCGCAAAACTTTTATTAATAATACCGAAAAACGGACACCTGCGTTACAAAAGCCCATATTTTCCACGATATTTTACCATATCTATCCACAAAATCACCCACGCAAAAAAAAAAGAACGCTGACACAAGCCAGCGTTCCCTTTTTGAAGTATATGAAGTATATATGGAGAAAAAAGTATATGTGTAAATTTCATCTTTTTTTGTCTTTCTCTTATTGTGTTTATATTATACTCCGCCAATGTGACAGTTTTATGATAGTGTGCTGAAAACTAATACACAAAAAATAAGTGCAAAAAACGCCTGCCATATGACAGACGTTTTCTCTTAGTTTAAGTAAATTACTCAGCCTGAGGTGCTCCTACAGGGCAAGTACCTGCGCAAGAACCGCAGTCGATGCACTCGTCAGCGTTAATAACACACTTACCATCAGCCTCGGAGATAGCTCCTACTGGACATGCGTCCATGCAAGCGCCGCAGCCGATGCACTCATCACTAATCTTATAAGCCATTTTCACAGACCTCCTTGCATAAATTCTACAAGTATCATATCAAATACTATACTTATATAATAACACATTTTCTGAAAAAATCAAGAGGTTTTCGGCATTTCATAAAAATTTCACATAGATTTTAAGTGATTTTTCGGTTAGTATTTACTAATCAGCTAGATGCTTGCCAATTCCTGCTGTGAGATAAGTGCAAATCCTGCTTCACTCAAAGCTTCCAGAGCGGCTGTAACGTTCTCTACTCTAAGGATAAGATAAGCCGTGTTTTCCTTAGTGTTTATGAATGCAGAATACATATACTCAACGCTGATGTTATCATTGTAGAGAGCTTTCATTGCTTCTGAAAGTCCGCCTGGGCGGTCATTTATCTCCACTGCAAGCACCTGAGTGGTGGTAACGGAAAAGCCCTCTGTTTTCAAGGCTGAAACTGCTTTTTCAAAATCGTCAACGATAAGTCTGAGAATACCGAAATCCTTTGTGTCAGCAAGGGACATCGCACGGATATTCACATCATTATCTCCAAGTATTTTTGTAACGGCAGACAATCTGCCAGGTCTGTTTTCAATAAAAACCGAAAGCTGTTTTACTGTCATAAAATTACCCCCTGTCTTTTAGACAAGCTTTCTCTTGTCGATAACTCTTACTGCCTTGCCCTCAGAACGCGGAATGCTCTTTGGCTCAACAAGTCTTATCTTCGCCTTGATGCCAAGGATATTATGGATATCGCTGGATATCTTCTTTTCAAGATCCTCGATAGACTTGACAGTATCAGAGAACATATCGTCATTAAGCTCGACTCTTATCTCGAAAGTATCAGAATTGTTCACCCTGTCAACGACTATCTGATAGTTAGGGCTTGCCTTTGATATCTTAAGAAGCACTGACTCTATCTGCGACGGGAACACGTTTACACCCTTAATGATGAGCATATCGTCGCTTCTGCCCATTGGCTTGCACATTTTGACGAGAGTTCTGCCACATGAGCATTTCTCTCTTGTAAGAATACAAATATCTCTTGTTCTGTATCTCAGCAGAGGGAAAGCTTCCTTTGTGATACTTGTGAATACAAGCTCGCCCTTTGAACCTTCAGGAAGCACCTCTCCTGTGTCAGGGTCGATTATCTCTGCGATAAAGTTGTCCTCATTGATGTGCATACCAGACTGTGCTTCGCACTCGAAAGCTACGCCAGGACCGCTTGTTTCTGTCAGACCATAGATATCGTAAGCCTTGATACCAAGAAGCTTCTCTATCTCGTGACGCATTTCCTCCGTCCAAGGCTCAGCACCGAAGATACCAGCTTTGAGCGTAAGCTCCTCCGGCTTTATGCCCATTTCCTTTACAGTTTCACCTATATAAGCGGCATATGACGGAGTACAGCAAAGGATAGTAGAACCTAGATCCTGCATGAACTGTATCTGCCTTTCCGTGTTTCCTGATGACATCGGCAGTGTAAGACAGCCCACCTTATGAGAGCCGCCGTTAAGACCTGCTCCGCCTGTAAAAAGTCCATAGCCATATGCAATGTGGCAAACATCGTCTTTTGTTCCGCCTGCGGCAACTATAGCTCTTGCACAGCAATTTTCCCAAAGGTCGATATCATGCTGAGTGTAGAAAGCCACAACTCTCTTGCCTGTGGTTCCGCTTGTAGAATGTATTCTCACGCACTCTGAAAGCGGCTTTGCAAGCAGACCGTAAGGATAGGCCTCACGCAGATCAGCCTTTGAAAGGAACGGCAGCTTGTGCAGGTCCTCAATGCCGTGGATATCATCAGGCGTTACGCCTTTTTCTTCCATAAGCTTCTTGTAGTATGGCACATTGTCCCAGACGTGCTTGACCTGTTTGACAAGTCTTTCGCTCTGGAGTTTTTTCATGTCCTCGTGCGCCATGCACTCGATCTCTTCGTTCCAATATTTTCCCATTGGAACACACCTCCTGTTAAAATGGTTTCGGTCATATTACTCGGGTATCAACTTTGCACAAGTATCATACGCCGTACATTTCTTCAAGCATCTTAATGCCTGTTTTCGTTTTGAACACCTTGTCACGGAAGCTTTTTATGCTCTCTTTGGAAAGGCTGTCCTCGAAAGCGTTCACAAGGAAATCTGCTTCCAAGAGTATCTGCCAGTCAAGCCCCTGGGCGCCCTCATAGGTGTGATGATGTGCGATAAGAAAGCACACCCTGTCTATGATATCCTCGTCAAAGTCAAGCTCTGTGAGCATTTTCCGTGCAGGCTCAGGACCTAACTGTTCCTGAAGCTTTCCGCTGCAGTGACCCTTGCCGTATCTCTCCTCCGCAGGCTTTATGCCTATATCATGCACCACCGACGCAACGTCAAGACAGTACATAGTGCGGATATCAAGCCCCTCTGTCCTGCCGATAACACGGGCAAAGGTATGCACCTTTATAAAGTGCTGTATACGCTTAGGGTCACCGCCGAAAAACTCGGTCATTTTTATGATAAGACCGCTTATCTCGTCCATTATTTTACCTCTCTGCCGAGAGCGAACGCCTTTTTATTCAGTTCAAGGAACTTTGCAGGAACACAGTTTTCAAGAGCCTTCTGCCAAACGTCCTCGTCAAAAGCCATTTTAGTTGACACAACGCCCATGAGAACAACGTTTGAAGCCTTTGCAGTACCAGCCTGCTCCGCAAGTGCCAGTGCGTCAACAGCGATAACGTCAACGCCCTCTGCTTTAAGCTTGCCTATGATATCCTCAGGATAAACAGCCGCACCTGTGATAACAGGCATTGGGTCTATCTGCTGAGTTGAAGTGATGATATGTCCGCCCTTCTTGAGATATGAAACATATCTTGCGGCTTCAAGCTGTTCAAAGCTGATGATGATATCAGCTTCGCCTTTTTCAACTACAGGCGAGCATACCTCGCTGCCGTACTTAACGTATGTAACAACAGAGCCGCCACGCTGGCTCATTCCGTGTACCTCGCTGACCTTGACATCAAACCCCTGTGAGAGAAGCACGTTTCCTATTATTCTTGACGCAAGCAGTGAACCCTGTCCGCCTACGCCCACTATCATAATTGATCTTGTTTTCATTATTTACACCTCGAAATATATGTTATCATTAGTCGCATATCGCACCCAGCTTACACATTTCCTTGCATATGCCGCAGCCTACGCACTGTGTATGGTCGATAACGCACTTGCCGTCATGGATAGATATAGCAGGACAGCCTATCTTCAGGCACTGCTTACAGCCAACGCACTTATCCTTGTTTACCTTGAGCGGTGGATTGTGCTTTACATATTTAAGAAGTGCGCATGGACGTCTTGAAATAATAACGCTTGGTTCTTCCTTGGCAAGCTCTTCCTTGATAACAGCCTCTGTTTCAGCCATATGATATGGGTCAACGACTCTTACGCTCTTGATACCAAGTGAATGGCAGAGCATTTCAAGGTCAACGGCATAAGCAGGGTCGCCCTTAAGGTTTTTACCAGTTGTAGGGTTCTGCTGATGACCCGTCATACCTGTGATAGAGTTATCGAGAATGATAACAGTTGAATTTGTGGAGTTATATGCAACGTTCACAAGACCTGTCATACCGCTGTGCATGAATGTAGAGTCACCGATAACGGCAACAGACTTCTTCTCTGCATCTGCGCCTATTGCCTTGTTGAAGCCGTGAAGTCCGCTGATAGAAGCACCCATGCAGATAGTTGAATCCATAGCACAAAGCGGTGCTGTAGCGCCGAGAGTGTAACAGCCGATATCGCCTGATACCATAACGCCCAGCTTATGCAGGCAATAGAACAGACCTCTGTGAGGACATCCCGGACACATAACTGGAGGTCTTACAGGCACGTTATCCTCAAATGTGATATACTCAGGCTTCTCGCCAAGTATCTTTTCAGCAACAATAGACTGTGAGATCTCGCCCATAAGGCTGAAAAGCTCCTTGCCGATAACGTTCACGCCGTTCTTTTTGCAGTGTGTTTCGATAACATCGTCAAGCTCCTCGATTACATAGACCTTTTCGCACTTTGCGGCAAAGTCCTTTATTATCTGAATTGGCATTGGGTTTACGATACCGAGTTTGAGATATGACGCCTTGTCGCCCAGAGCCTCTTTAGCATACTGATATGAGATACCGCTTGTGATAACGCCTATCTTTGTATCGTTCATCTCTACTTTGTTGAGCGGTGAAGTTTCGGCATAATCAGCGATAGCTTTCATTCTTGCCTCAACAACAGGGTGACGGCGGATAGCGTTACCAGGCATCATAACATACTTCTGGATATTCTTTTCATATGGGATATTCTCTCTTTCCTCTCTCTCGCAAAGCTCAACGGCTGACTGAGAGTGAGAAACTCTGGTGGACAGTCTTACGATAACAGGAACATCGAACTTTTCAGAAAGCTCGAAAGCAGCCTTAGCAAACTCTTTGCACTCTCCTGAATCGGAAGGCTCTATCATCATTGTTTTAGAAGCGATAGCGTGGTGACGTGAATCCTGCTCGTTCTGTGACGAGTGCATACCAGGGTCATCGGCAACAGCTATTACCATACCTGCCGTTACGCCTGTGTAGCCTGCTGTGTAAAGAGGGTCAGCGGCAACGTTAAGACCAACGTGCTTCATTCCGCAGAAGCTTCTTGCACCGCCTATAGAAGCGCCAAGAGCCACTTCCATTGCCACCTTTTCATTAGGCGCCCATTCAGCATATACCTCGTCATATTTTGCAACAGCTTCTGTTATCTCAGTTGACGGAGTACCAGGGTAAGATGATACAACCTTACAGCCTGCCTCATACAGACCTCTTGCAAACGCCTCGTTTCCAAGCATTAGTTTTTTCATACAATAAATCTTTCCTTTCACTGCACCGACCATTTTTTCATGGTCGGTAAAATAAACAATAATTAAAATAGACACAAATAATTGTACCACAAATTTCACCAAAATGCAACAATTTTTTTGATTTAAAGCATCAATAGAGCGTTATAAAAAGTTTGCTTACGGCAATTTTGTCAGTTTGCATAAAATATCAAGGGAGCTTCTGTGCAAAAATTTATGCCAGCTTACACGTTTTGAGCAACAAAAAATAAATCGCCGCCAGGCGATACAAGAGTGTTGCAAAAGGCTTAAACAAGCGGGACGTCGAGGGCGCCGTCCCCTACAGTCAACGTAAATACGCTGTTTGTATGTAGGGGCGAACAGTGTTCGCCCGTTGATTTGACATTTTTGCAATAAAATAAATCGCCGCCAGGCGATACCATAATTCCTCATTCCTCATTCTTAACACTCCTCATTCCTCATTCTCACCTCCTCACTTGTTTAAAAAATTATACTTGAAAAAAGAGCATAAATGTTGTATAATAACAAAGTATACTTATATTTACGTTCGGAGGATATACATAATGAAAAAATACACACTTGACGAGGTCTACACAGCCGATATGACGGCGTTTCAGAGAGAAAGATATAACAGAGTTGCAGATGAATTTGAAAAGCTTTTCGGTGAAAAGCCAACTGCTTTCTTCTCAGCTCCAGGCAGAACTGAGGTAGGCGGCAACCACACCGACCACAACTTCGGCTGCGTTCTTGCGGCAGGCGTTTCACTCGACGTTATTGCCGCTGTCGCTCCTGACAACGAAGAGAACGTTATTACAATAAAGTCCGAGGGCTTCCCAATGAACACTGTGAACGTTGATGACGATACGATCTTCGAGGACCAGAAAAACACATCTGCGGCACTTATAAGGGGTATGTCCGCAGGCTTTAAAAAGAATGGTCACAATGCCGGGGGCTTCAAGGCTTATGCTACTTCAAACGTGCTCAAAGGCTCCGGACTTTCTTCATCTGCGGCTTATGAAGTGCTTATTGGAACTATCCTCAATGGTCTTTACAACGAGGGCGAGGTTTCTGCTGTGGAAATAGCTCAGATAGCTCAGTTTGCAGAAAATGTATATTTTGGCAAGCCATCAGGTCTTATGGACCAAATGGCTTCATCAGTTGGCGGATTTATCACGATCGACTTTGCTGACGAAAAGCACCCTGTTATCGACTCTGTAAAGTTCGATTTCACAAAAAGCGGTCACGCACTGTGTATCGTTGACACAAAGGGCAACCATGCCGACCTCACCCCTGAGTATGCGGCTATCCCTGCGGAAATGAAGTCTGTTGCGGCTTTCTTTGGCAAAAAGGTGCTGAGAGAGATAACAAAGGAACAGCTTCTTGAAAACATCTGCGCCGTTAGAGAAAAGTGCAGTGACAGAGCTGTGCTTAGAGCGCTCCACTTCTTTGACGATAACGAGAGAGTTGGCAAGGAAGCTTCCGCACTTTCAGAGGGCGACTTTGACGCTTTTCTGAGCCTTATCAATGAATCAGGAGATTCATCATTCAAATATCTTCAGAACATCTATGCTTCTTCCGCCCCAAACGAGCAGGGTCTTTCACTTGCTCTGTATCTTGCAAAGCAGGCTCTTGGCGGTGAGGGTGCTTGCAGAGTTCACGGCGGTGGCTTTGCAGGAACTATCCAAGCGTTCGTACCTGAAAAGAAGCTTGAAGCTTTCAAGGCTGAAATGGAGAGAGTATTCGGTGAAGGCTCATGCTATGTGCTGTCCATAAGACCTGTTGGCGGCGTGCAGATCGACCTTTAATATAGGAGTTGTCATGAAAAATCCATTTGCAGGCTTGAAGAAAAAGCAGGTGAAGTTGCAGTTTTCCACCTGCGGAGAGATAATGATAGACGGACTTCCCTTTGCTTTCGGAGTGGAGAGTGCAGGGAAAGCGTCAGACAAAGGGCTTTGCGTTTCGATATCGGGTGAAGCTGTCAATGACGGACGTGTTACCTTTTCAAACCTTGAATACTACGAAAACCATGGCGGAAAGATAACCCTTGTGAAGCATGGCTTTTCACTTGTCACCAAAAAGGACGGCAAGAAAATTTATCAGGCGAAGTTTACCAAAATACCTATCACCGAAAAGGACACCTCAGTGCTTTTCAGAAAGCTCACCGAGGAAGAGGTCGTCCAACGGCTCAACTGCGAGATAGCTTTTAAGGTGACCCCTCATTTCAGCGGTGAGGACACGCCAGAAGTCATGCTCACAGTTTATCCTTATGAAAATATGCTCACAGGGTCGGCTGTGCAGTGGCTAAAGGTCACGTCTGATAAGGACTATTTTCTGCACAAATATTCTAATAAATAACAGGAGAGTTTATCCCATATGAGAATGAGAAGAAAGAAAAATCTTGAGGCACGTCTTGAAGCCTGCGGAGATTATATTTTATATCTTGACCGTGACGAGAAGAATTTTCAGGACAAATCAAACAAACAGCTCATTGACTTTGAGAAGATATTCGGAAACAGCAATCCCCTTGTGCTGGAGATAGGCTGTGGAAAGGGTCAGTTTGCAAGAGAGATAGCAAAGAGAAATCCTGACAAGAATTTCCTTGCAGTAGAAAAAAGCAGTAACGTTATAGTTGACGCCGCACAAATGGCTATAGACGAGGGCATACCGAACCTGAGATTTGCAAGGGGCGAGGCTGAATATCTGGATTGCTTTATCCCTGAAAAGTCAGTGGAGTGTATCTACCTTAACTTTAGCTGTCCGTATCCTAAAAATACATATGCACGTCATAGGCTCACATACCGAGCTTTTCTTGAAATATACAGACGTATTCTTGTGGACAAAGGCGAGATATACCAAAAGACCGACAATATGCACTTCTTTGAGTTCTCCTTGGAGGAGTTCTCTGCGGCAAATTACGGACTTAAAAACATTTCTCTCGACCTTCACAACAGCGGCTTCGAGGGCAATATCGTAACGGAATATGAGAAGAAATTCTCAGACATGGGTATGCCTATCTACAGATTGGAGGCGTTCGTAAAATAATGAGCGAGCAGATAAATCCAATTGTCAGCGAGAAAGATATGGGGGCTGACGGCAAGCTTCGCAAATGGCCAACAGGCAGAAAAGCCAAGTGGATAATTTGGATAGTCGTTATTCTTGCAGTAGCACTCGGCTTCTGGCATCAGCACTATATGCGCTCCGACAGCCAGATAAAAGCCGTTTTCAATGACAACAAGGCTAACTTTCAGACCACTGCGGAGTTTATGATAGAAAGCATTTCATGCGAAAAGCCGACACTGACAAAGGGCAAATGCTCCATTAAATCGCTCACTGAAAACAATGCCTGCAAGTCTGTGAAGAAAGAGCTTGAGGAGCTGGAGCGCAGGAACGTTACATACATCGACAGCGACGGCTTGACAGTGAAATTCTATACCATTTATGACCATTACTATATTTACCGCTCACCCATAAGCTCATCAGGGAGCGAGGATAACCTCGGTGACGGGTGGTCTTATGTAAAAACAAGTAAAAGCTGATTTTTTTATGGACGAAAAAAAATTTTTCGTCCATTTTTTCTTTAAACAAAAAAGAACGACCTGCATTGCAAACCGTTCTCTTTTTATGCAATAATATTTATCTGCAAATTAGTTGTTGATGAGCTTCTCGTCATCATTGTTCCAGCTGTAGAGCTTTCTGATCTCCTTACCAACCTTCTCAGAAGGATGCTCAGCGTGGAGCTTTCTCATAGCCTTGAAGTGTACCTGTGAACCTGCGTCAGACATATCAAGGAGGAAGTCCTTAGCGAATGTACCGTCCTGAATGTCAGACAGAACCTTCTTCATAGCCTTCTTAGTGTCCTCAGTAACGATCTTTGGACCTGTGATGTAGTCGCCGTACTCAGCTGTGTTAGAGATAGAATATCTCATGCCCTCAAAACCTGACTGATAGATAAGGTCAACGATGAGCTTCATCTCATGGATACACTCAAAGTATGCGTTTCTTGGGTCATAACCAGCTTCGCAAAGTGTTTCAAAACCTGCCTGCATAAGTGCGCAAACACCACCGCAGAGAACAGCCTGCTCACCGAAGAGGTCTGTTTCTGTTTCTGTTCTGAATGTTGTCTCAAGAACACCTGCTCTTGCTCCGCCGATACCAAGTGCATATGCAAGTCCGATATCCTGTGCGTTGCCTGTTGCGTCCTGCTCAACTGCGATAAGGCAAGGTGTACCCTTACCAGCCTGATACTCAGAACGTACTGTGTGACCAGGAGCCTTAGGTGCGATCATGATAACATTGACATTCTTTGGCGGTACGATGCAGCCAAAGTGAATGTTAAAGCCGTGTGCGAATGCAAGAGTCTTACCCTCTGTGAGGTATGGCTCGATAGATTTCTTATAAAGTGCAGCCTGCTTCTCATCAGGAATAAGGATCATGATGATGTCAGATGTCTTTGCAGCTTCCTCAGTTGTCATAACTGTAAGACCCTGCTGCTCAGCCTTTGCCCAGCTCTTAGAACCTTCGTAAAGACCTACTACTACGTCAACGCCGCTCTCCTTAAGGTTGAGTGCATGAGCGTGACCCTGTGAACCGTAACCGATAATGGCAACTCTCTTACCCTTGAGTACGTTAATGTCGCAATCCTGCTGATAGAATATTCTTGCCTGTGCCATTGTTAATTCCTCCAAATTCAGAAATTTAAGATTTATTTTATGTAGCCTTTCGGCTATATAATCAAAGTTTATTTGCCTGCATTGAATGTGTCAGAGCCTTTCTCTATTGCGATAGTGCCTGTTCTTACCATTTCGATTATTCCGTAAGGCGCTATGACCTCCTCAAATCTGCAAAGGTGAGCGTAAGTGTCGCAAAGCTCCAATGTCATTGTCGTAAGCGTTATATCCATGACCTTAGCCCCTGTGATATCCGCAATAGTCATTATCTCACTGCGTCTGTTTGCGACCGCAGACACCTTGACTATCATAAGCTCTCTTGCGAGATACTCATTAGCCTCAAATGTCTTTACCTTGATGACCTCGATAAGCTTGTTGAGCTGTTTCTCGATCTGCTCAACTGTATGCTCGTCACCGTCAGCAACTATCGTTATTCTTGAAACGTCAGGGTCATGAGTTGGACCTACTGCAAGGCTCTCGATATTGAACCCACGTCTTGAAAACAGTCCGGAAATTCTTGATAGAACACCGCTGTGGTTTTCTACAAGAACTGAGATCGTATGTTTCATAAATCAACCTCCATAAGGAAACCTTTCCTTGATTTTTTATTATACCAGCTTATTATTAAGATTTTTTGAACGCAAACGCTATATACTGTAAACGCTACAGATAGTTAAAATATTGGCCTTATAATGTTGGCATATCCTTATCCACAACGACTTCAACAAGGCATATACCCTCATGCTCGGCGAGCATCTCAACGCCCTTTTCCATAGTATCATCGTCATAAACTCTCATTGCAGGTATGCCATAAGCTTCTGCAAGCTTGATAAAGTCAGGAGAGCCGTCAAGAAAAACTGCTGTCTGTCTGTCATGATAGCCGTTTGTCTGAAGCTCTCTTACCATGCCAAGGCGGTTGTTTGTCATTACTACCACCTTTATATCAACGCCGAACTGAACGGCTGTTGCAAGCTCCATGAACGACATCTGAAAAGCTCCGTCACCGCATATAGCAACTGTTGCTCTGCTGTTGTCAGCCATTTTTGCACCTATCGCCGCAGGTACAGAATAACCCATCGTACCCATGCCGCCTGAGGTAAGAAGTCTGCCCTCTTTGCAGAATTTATACTCAGTGCAGGTCCATATCTGATTTTGTCCAACGTCTGCCACAACAGTAACATTGGCAGGCATTTTCTTTGCAAGCCTGTCGATAAACACCCTCGGATTGACAGTACCCTTTGCAGGCTCAACATACTTTCTCTCGCCCCCAAGGGTCTTTATGTGAGCTATCCACTCATCGTGCTTCATAGGCTTTGCAAGCTCCGTCATTTGCTGTAAAACAAGCTTTGCGTCACCAACGAGAGGCAGGTCAGCACCAATATTCTTGCCTATCTCCGCAGGGTCGATATCTATATGTATTATCTTAGTAGTTTTCTCCAGAGCCAAAGGTGTTTTAACGGCTCTGTCGCCAACTCTTGCACCCACAAGGAACAGCACGTCGCACTCGTTCACAGCGGCATTTGCCATTTTAACACCGTGAGTTCCTATCATGCCGCAGAAAAGCTGGTCGTCATCAGGGAAAACAGAAATGCCCATCATAGTTGTGATAACAGGTATCTGCATAAGGTCGGCAAGCTCTCTTATCTCGTTCTCAGCGTGAGCGGCAAAAACACCTCCGCCAATACAGATAAGCGGCTTCTCAGCCTCTTCCAACGCCGCCATTACACGCCTTACCTGAACGTAGTTGCCCTTTGTGGTAGGCTTATAGCTTCTTATCTCGCACTTTTCAGGGTACTCAAAGTCGATAACAGACTTCTGAACGTCCATAGGGATATCTATAAGCACAGGACCCGGTCTGCCGGTGCCTGCAATATAGAAAGCCTCTTTGAACACTCTCGCAGTGTCCTCAGGGTCTTTGAGAAGATAGCTGTGCTTAACGAACGGCTCAGCCGAGCCTGTAATGTCAGCCTCCTGAAAAACGTCAGATCCTATCTGGTCGGTATTCACCTGACCTGTTATGCACACGATAGGTATAGAATCCGCATAAGCGGTAGCAATAGCAGTAATAAGATTAGTTGCACCCGGACCTGATGTTGCGATACATACCGCAGGCTTACCTGAAATTCGTGCATAGCCGTTAGCCGCATGACCGCCGTTAGCTTCCTGTCTCACAAGCACCTGCCTGATGTCGTTTTCAGCATCCAGCAAAGCGTCATAAAAAGGACAGATAGCAGCTCCGGGATAGCCAAAGACGACTTTTACGTTCTCAGCTTTCAAACATTCAACCATAGCCTGACTTACAGTCATTTTCATAATAAAGTCGCCTCCATAAAAAATTTTCTGTATAAATTATCATATAAAGTGATAAAACATACAAAGCTGTGATTTATTATACCATATTTATAAGATTTCGTCAAGTATCGTTAGCATACGAAGGAATATTTATGCTTAAAAAATTTTCGCAAAAAAATTTGAAAAAGGGGTTGACAAGACAGATGAACTGTGCTATAATAATTAAGTCGCTGAGAGAGAACGACACAAAACAAATAATTAATGTGGACAGGTGTCCGAGTGGTTTAAGGAGCTGGTCTTGAAAACCAGTGATACGGCAACGTACCGTGGGTTCGAATCCCACCCTGTCCGCCACATTTTTTATATATACAGGTTTGCGGATTTACCCAAGTGGTGAAGGGGCTCCCCTGCTAAGGGAGTAGGTCTGGAAACGGGCGCGAGAGTTCAAATCTCTCAATCCGCGCCAGCAAAAGTTTAAGCTTTTGCTTGTATCCGCTTTACGTTATGTAGAGCGGATTTTTTATTGCATAAATACTAAAATACCGCAGAGATGTCTGTCCTCTGCGGCGTTTTTTATTATGCAAGCCCTGCGGCACTTTTCATTCTGTCTTTGAAGAAATGGTCGAATACTGCCACGCACCTTCCCACAAGGAGCATAGCCGCCACCGTTCCGATACCGATACCTATTATCCGCTTGTCAAACAGCAGACCTATCACGCAGGCAATGGCAACACACGATGCGTCAAGTATATTCTTGCCAAAGCCCATGTTCTTTCCAAAGGCTTTTCCTATAGCCTGAGCAAGACCGTCGGCTGGGTTCGGCACGAACTTCATGGCTATCATCATTGACATTCCAGCACCCGTGCATATTATCGCTGCTGCAAGATACAGCGTGTTTTGCCACAAATGTCCGAAATTGAAATCAAGCAGCTTTGAAAACATATTCAGCAGCAGGCTGAACACAATGCTGAATGGTATTTGCAGCCAGTCTATAACAGTTCTGTCGCTGCCTTTTATTATCATTTCTATCACAACAAACAGTGCATATGTAGCAAAAGTCACAAGAGAAAAATTCACGTCCCATATACTCGATATGGCAAATGGCACTGATATAATAGTGGATACACCTAGCCCCGTTTTGATGTTCATCGTTATCCCTGCGGCAAGTATCACAAGCCCCATGGCATATATAGCCGCCCTTACGGCATAATTCTTCTTTTCCAAACTAGATTCGCCTCCATACCAATTATACCACCTTCATCACACTTTTTCAAGAGCGCAAAAAAGCTGCCGTACCAAAAGGCACAGCAGCTTTTATACTATATAATAGTATCAGAGTTATTGATTATTCCTTTGGACCTGCTGATACAAGAGCCTTACCTGCTGGGTTGCCCTCATACTTAGCAAAGTTCTTAACAAATCTGCTTGCAAGATCCTTAGCCTTTGTCTCCCACTCGGAAGCGTCAGCATATGTGTCACGAGGATCGAGAATTGCAGGATCAACGCCTGGAAGTTCTGTTGGAACTTCAAAGTCAAAATGTGGTATCTTCTTTGTAGGTGCGTTGAGAATGTCGCCGTTAAGAATAGCGTCGATGATTCCACGAGTATCCTTGATAGAAATTCTCTTGCCTGTGCCGTTCCAACCTGTGTTTACCAGGTATGCCTTAGCACCGCTCTTCTGCATCTTCTTAACAAGCTCTTCAGCATACTTTGTTGGGTGAAGCTCAAGGAAAGCCTGACCAAAGCAAGCTGAGAATGTTGGTGTAGGCTCAGTGATTCCACGCTCTGTACCTGCAAGCTTTGCAGTAAAGCCAGAGAGGAAGTAATACTGTGTCTGCTCTGGTGTGAGGATAGATACTGGAGGCAGTACACCAAACGCGTCTGCTGAAAGGAAGATAACGTTCTTTGCAGCAGGTGCAGAAGAAATAGGTCTTACAATGTTCTGGATATGGTCGATAGGATAAGATACACGAGTGTTCTCTGTAACGCTCTTATCAGCAAAGTCGATCTTGCCGTTCTCGTCAAGAGTTACGTTCTCAAGAAGAGCATCTCTTCTGATAGCGTTGTAGATATCAGGCTCAGATTCCTTATCAAGGTTGATTACCTTAGCATAGCAGCCGCCCTCGAAGTTGAATACTCCGTTGTCGTCCCAGCCGTGCTCGTCGTCACCGATAAGAAGTCTCTTAGGGTCTGTAGAAAGTGTTGTCTTACCTGTACCGGAAAGACCAAAGAAGATAGCTGTGTTCTCACCGTTCTTATCTGTGTTAGCTGAGCAGTGCATTGAAGCCATGCCCTTGAGTGGAAGGAAGTAGTTCATCATTGAGAACATACCCTTCTTCATCTCTCCACCGTACCAAGTGTTGATGATTACTTGCTCACGGCTTGTGATGTTGAACATAACTGCTGTCTCAGAGTTAAGACCAAGCTCCTTATAGTTCTCTACCTTAGCCTTTGAAGCGTTGTATACAACGAAGTCAGGCTCAAAGTTCTCAAGCTCCTCAGCAGTTGGCTTGATGAACATATTTGTTACAAAGTGAGCCTGCCAAGCAACCTCAACGATGAAACGGATAGCCATTCTTGTATCCTTGTTAGCGCCGCAGAATGCGTCAACTACGAAAAGTCTCTTATTTGAAAGTTCCTTGATAGCGAGTTCCTTAACAGACTTCCAAGCCTCCTGTGAAGCTGGGTGGTTGTCGTTCTTGTACTCGTCAGAAGTCCACCAAACAGTGTCCTTAGAGTTTTCGTCCATAACGATGAACTTATCTTTAGGTGAACGGCCTGTATAAACGCCTGTCATAACGTTTACTGCGCCAAGCTCACTTTCCTGACCCTTTTCATAGCCTTCGAGTGTTGGCTTTGTTTCTTCCTCGAACAGCTGCTCGTAAGAAGGGTTGTAAACAACTTCTGTAGTTCCGGTGATACCGTACTTGCTCAAATCGATCTTTGACATGTTGCAATAACTCCTTTTCAAAAAAATATCGTTAATAGGCGCTATAATGAAACAGCACACGCTGACGCATTCATTTTCTTTCCTTATTATTAAGCATAAGCTATACAGAAATTCATCTGACAATTGAAAACACACTGTCAGCATTTCATGCTGTGCTCCTATTACAGCAATATAATTATACCACATATTTTTCTGAATTGCAAGGGTAAACGCAGATTTTGTGAGCTGATTTTTTACATTTCGTTTAAATCTATGATGATTTTTTATGAATAAATGTAATTTCATGGTATAAAATAGATAATAAAAGATATTGACTATTGTCAAGGGTTAGCTCAGGCTTATGCAGACCGTTTTGCATTATCAATATAAAATAATTGCATTTTTATGTTTTTTTTGCAAAAAAACGCCCTGAATTATGCAGGCAGCCGCCGCTTTCCTGCAAACAGAGAAAGGCAGTCCTCAAGGAACTGCCTTTCTCCGAAATATCAACATAAGGGGAGATCTAATTTACTTTTTCTTCTTAGCCATGACCACAGCCGCACCGCTCAGAAGTGCAAGAGCGAATGCCCCGCCTGCAACGCCGGTTGATGGGTTTGTGTTTGAAGCGTTTGAAGCCGCCTTTGAGCTGCTGTCTGACTTGCTGTCAGTTGACTTGCTGTCGGAAGATGAGCTGTCAACAGCAGAACTGCTTGATATATCAGAAGAATTATCAGAGCTGTTCTCGCTGTCAGGCTGTGAAGAAGCAGGCGCTTTCTTTACAAGGTTTGCCACAGCGTCATTTATAGCCTTTGCCATAGCGTCCACATCAGCCTGCTCTGTGATGTTCTTTGTTCTGTCGATAGCGGCAAGAGCCTTTTCGACTGCTGAGAAGTCCTCATAATCGTCCTTGTTGAGAGCCTTTGCAGCCTTCTCTGCCTTGTCAAGCTCTGTATAGTCTGCTGACTTGTAAACAAGTGCTGCAACGGCATCGTTTATGTCTTTCGCCATTTTGTCAACATCTGACTGCTGTGTAAGGTTTTTAGTTCTGTCGATAGCTTCAAGTGCCTTTTCTACGGCTGTAAAGTCCACATAGTTGTCCTTATTAAGAGCCTTTGCAGTTTCTTCTGCCTTGTCAAGCTCTGTATAATCTGCCTTTGCATACTCAAATACAGCCGAACTGTCTCTATGAACTGCGAATGGTTTTTCACATTCATCAGTATGGAATGTACCGCCCTTTATCTCGCACTTTTCGCAATCGTAAAGGAAAATTCCGATGTTACCACCGAGTGTGATATCTCCGCCGGAAATTACCGCATTCTTAGTATTGCCTGAACCAACATAGATATCTGCAAGTTTACCATTGATATCTAACTTTCCGTCCTCTATGATCAAGCCTGTCTTAGGCTCAGGAGCGCCTATGCCAACAACAAACAGACCTATTCTTCCGGCATTAACATTGACCTCTCCACCGTATATCTCGATAGAACCGTTAGCATACAGACCATCGTTCCAACCATCTTCAGGGTCTGCCATAGTTGTATCAATATTCACAGCCGCTTCCATTACTTTTATGGTATACAAAGTAATGGCTGCACCGCCCTGAATATCAACTGTACCTGACTCAAAGGTGATATTTGGCTGATCCATTGAAGGAAGATTGCCTGTTTCAACAAGGCTAAGCTTACTTTCTTTAGCTTCGCCTTTTAAAGTCAAACCAGTATCTTTTGAGGCTTTATCCGTCCTGCTAATAATAGTTGCTGATGATTCAAGCTTGTTTTCACCCTTGAAAAGTATCGTTGTAGACTTTAAGCCGTCAACTTTTATACTCGACTTATTTCCTGTAGAAAAATCTACATTGTCAAGAGTAAGCGTCAGAGTATCAGCGTCCCAGCTCCAGCCCTCGTCTTCATTTTTCTGATCGTTCTGAAATCCTGCCACTGTAAGGTCAAGAGTTGTAGTTCTCTGCTGATTTGCCGCAAAAACATTTATTGCAGGCAAAGATGCCATACATATGACCGTTGCGAGCATTGTGCTAAAAATTCTTGTCTTTTTCATATTTTATCCTCCCGAAATATAAGACTTCATATCATATTTGCATTGCGTTATAAAACCGCCCTGCTTATAATTATGATAGCAGAGTGGTAATAATTTTTCAACTATTTTGACACAAACGGTCAAAAATCTGCACAAGCGGTATTCATTTAAACAAATAATGTATGAAAGTCCCACTTAATTGCTTTATATATCTATTTAATGGATATATTACTTTTTCTTCTTAGCCATGACCACAGCCGCACCGCTCAGAAGAGCAAGGGCGAATGCTCCGCCTGCAACACCGGTCGATGGATTTGTGTTTGAAGCGTTTGAAGCTGCCTTTGAGCTGCTGTCTGACTTGCTGTCAGAAGATGAGCTGTCGGAAGCGGAACTGCTCGTATCTGACGAAGCATCAGAACTGCTTACGCTGTCAGGCTGTGAAGAAGCAGGTGTTTTCTTTACAAGGTTTGCCACAGCGTCATTTATAGCCTTTACCATAGCGTCCACATCAGCCTGCTCTGTGATGTTCTTTGTTCTGTCGATAGCGGCAAGAGCCTTTTCGACTGCTGAGAAGTCCTCATAATCGTCCTTGTTGAGAGCCTTTGCGGCTTTCTCTGCCTTGTCAAGCTCTGTATAATCTGCTGACTTGTAAACAAGTGCCTCAACAGCGTCGTTTATATCATTTGTCATTTTGTCAACATCTGACTGCTGTGCAAGATCTCTATACCCTCTTAAAGCCTCAACTGCACTGTACAAGTTTGCAACGCTTTCATCTGTGTAGATAGAAAGGTCGGCAGGAATATTACCCAGCACTTCATAAACATTGCTGTAGTCAGCAGGCTCAGCACCGCAGGCAGGAGTATCGTTATCAAGCTTTGTCCAGGCTCCACTGCCAAGCTTATCAGTGAACTCGCCTTTTTTCATATCATCTATGGCGTACGGCAATGCACTTTCAGCAGCATCTGCTGTATTTTCTGCATTATAGTAACAATTTTCAAACTTGCTTCTCTCCATGGTGCTCTGCATAGCAAAAGCATAAGCGAAAGAAGAAATATCAGATACAAGACCTGTTGCATAGCAATTCTTTACAGTGCCATAATAGTTATTGCTTGCAGCGTCAGTACCCATGAATGACGCACCAACAAAACAGTTGCTTACATCGCCCTTTGCATAACAGTTGCTGATGTTAAGACCTGAGATGTTTCCAACAAAGCCGCCTGCATATTCTGCACCTGTTATATTGCCTGTGGCATAGCAATTTTCTATCAAAGTTTCATCAATTGTCACTCCATTACCTATTCCAACGAAGCCACCTACTGCGATACCACGACCATTTCCTGTTACCTCAACAGAAACGTCTGCACCGCAATATTTAGCAGATGAGCCTTTTGCGAGCGTACCAACAAAGCCGCCGACATTGCCCTTTTTTGTTGTTTCCTCTATCTTTCCGGAAACACGGCTGTGGCTTACTGTTGTATCGCCGTCCTGAACGCCTACTAATCCGCCTATGCTGTTAAGAGCAACATAGCTGCCGTCAGAGCCTGCCTTCATGTCAAGACCGATAACAGTACAATTTACTATATCGCCCATAGAATAACCTACAAGCGCACCTCCCATGCGGAAGCCATATCCACTGCTGTGATTTCCGCCAACATAGTTTATAGAAACATTTTCAAGAACTACGTCCTCGATAGTGCCGCTGGTCGCACCGAACAAGCCGCATACATCGCCACTGTATGGTGATGTTTCTGTTCCAATGGTAAGATTTTTGATAGTATAACCATTTCCGTCAAAGTTGCCAGAGAAAACAAAATATTCATGACCACCCATAATAAGGTCTGCCGCTGTGTAGCCTATCGGTGTCCACTCTTTTCCCCCAAGGTCGATATCCTCTGTAAGCTCAAAGTATGTATCCTGAAACTTTTCTCCATACGTTCCCGATTTCATACTTTCGCCAAGATATGCAAGCTGTGAGCCAGTAGCTATTTGATAAGGGTCGTCTTTGGTGCCTTTTCCTCCTGCAAAAGATTCCGCTACAGAGCCGTCCCAGACCTCTGTACCGTCAGCAAAAACAGAAACAGGCACTAAGCTTGCCGCAAGACCCATCGTCACCAAAAGACTTAAAATTTTCTTTTTCATTCTAATTCCTCCATAGTATTTTTCGTTGCTGATATTTCTTTTTTTACTCAGAGCATAAATTTTCACGATTATTTTAACACAACCCACACACTTGTCAACAAGTTTGACACAAAGGGTCAAAAATCCGCACAAGCGGTATTCATTTAAACAAATAATGTATGAAAGTCCCACTTGATTGCTTTATATATCTATTTAATGGATATATTACTTTTTCTTCTTAGCCATGACCACAGCCGCACCGCTTAGAAGTGCAAGGGCGAAAGCTCCGCCTGCAACGCCGGTCGATGGGTTTGTGTTTGAAGCGTTTGAAGCCGCCTTTGAGCTGCTGTCTGTCTTGCTGTCGGCAGTCGAGCTGTCAGGCTGTGAAGAAGCAGGAGCTTTCTTTACAAGGTTTGCCACAGCGTCGTTTATAGCCTTTGCCATAGCGTCCACATCAGCCTGCTCTGTGATGTTCTTTGTTCTGTCGATAGCGGCAAGAGCCTTTTCGACTGCTGAGAAGTCCTCATAATCGTCCTTGTTGAGAGCCTTTGCGGCTTCCTCTGCCTTGTCAAGCTCTGTATAGTCTGCTGACTTGTATGCAAGTTCAAAAGCCTGTGTATGTGTTGCGATATCTGCTGAAATAGTTATTTCCTTGCTGAGAAGCTCGCAATCGTCAGCAGTTACCTCTACTGTGTAAGTGCCTGCTGTAAGCATTGCAGTGCTGCCTGTTATCTCTTTTCCGTCTACCTTTATTACAACATTTTTCAGGTCAGCAGGTGTTACTTCAAAATCAACTGCATATTCCTTGGTTGGCAGGACAGGCGTTTTTCCCTCAACATACTGATACTTTGCACCGTCGGCTGTCAGCTCGTCATAAAATTCCTTTGTTGTCATATAGTCATATGCTTTAGCCTTGCCTGCTTCTTTATTTGAACCGCAAGCTTCAACATCTTCTGTTTCTGTGAAATAGTTGTTTTTATAGTCAGGCGTAGACGAGGAATCTTTTCCCACTATTCCGCCGAAACGTGTATATGGCTTTTTGGCTGAATACTGTGAAAGGTCAATTTCTCCTGCAAAATAGCAATCACTTACAGAACCGCCGGCTACTGAACCAACGATACCGCCTACATCTGTGGTTCCGTTGCCAACCGGCGTGAGTTTTCCTGTAACATAGCTGTTTATGACCTTGGAATCGCCATACAAACATCCTACGATACCGCCGGCGTCTGGTGCAGCATATACCATATCGCCTGTGCTTGAACAATAGCGGACTTCCGTTCCATTCTGTGCATATCCAACTATACCGCCCACATAAAGACTTCCGCTGTCGCCTGAGATAGTTATGTCTGCTGTGTTCTCACAATATTCAAAAGTTGTGGCGTCTGCCTGACCTACCATGCCTATTAAGCCATAAACATATTTGCCGTTATTGTTGAACGATACGTTTGACACACAATCAGAAATAGTACAATCACCTGCAAATCCTGCAATAGTGCCATAAAAAGTATAGTCGTTATCAGTATTTGTCACATCAATACTTCCCTCTATAGTCAGACCTGATACCTCCGCTTCCTCGATATCGCCAAAGAAACCGACCAACACGTCTTTACCATAAATAGACGTAAAATCAATGTTTGAAATAGTATGACCATTTCCGTAAAATTTACCGCTGAAACAATGTTCAATATAGCCGTTTTTACCGATAACGTTTCCGATAGGCGTCCATACAACACCTGTCAAGTCAAGGTCATTTTCAAGAACAACAACTGCGTCCTTATTCTTGTCATAATCTCCGTTGTTTACCGCTTTTGAAAACGCCAACAGGTCGTCAACAGTTTTTATTACCGTCTTATTATCGTCTGCAAATGCCGTTGTCGGCACAAACAAAAGACAGCCCGTCACCAAAAGACTTAAAATTTTCTTTTTCATTCTAATTCCTCCATAATATTTTTCGTTGTTGATATTTCTTTTTTACTAAGAACATAACTTTACACGATTATTTTAACACAGGCTACACACTTTGTCAATAAATTTAGCACAAACGGTCAAAAATCTGCACAAGCGGTAACAAAATAAATGAATAATGCTTGAATTTTGCTTTGATGTGTGTTATTATATATTAAGAAATCATGTATAAGAAAGGATTTTTACAGTATGAGAGTGGCATTGGTAGACGATAATAAAAACGATTTTGCACTTCTTCATGAATATATTTCCGAACAAACCGCTCACAGCTGTCAGATAGATACGTTTTCAAGCGGAGAAAGCTTTTTGTCATGTTGGCAGATGGGAGCTTATGATCTGGTGGTGCTTGATATATTCATGGGGAAAATGACAGGGATAGAGGTGGCAGAAAAGCTTCGTGAAACAGACAAAAACGTCCATATCGCATTCGGCACTTCAAGCAACGAATTTGCAAGCGAAAGCTACGACCTCAACGCCTGCTACTATCTTTGCAAGCCCTTTCAGGCTGACAAAGTAAAAGCCATGCTTGACCGGATCGGTTCTGATGAAATTGATCGTATGCGTTCCGTTAAGCTTCCCGACGGTCAGAATGTGATACTCAGAAATGTTATCTACATAGACTGTGCGTCACATATCGTGACTATCCATTGCACAGACGGCGAAAACATAGTTTCAAGAAATTCTTTTGCTGAGATCGAGAGCATTTTTTGCAGTCATTCATACTTTTACACCTCCACCAAAGGCGTCATCGTGAATTTCTATGAGATAGCCCAGCAAAAAAGTGACCTTTTCATAATGAGCGACGGCACACATATCCCCATAAGTCGCCGAAAATCCAGAGAAACATTAGACGCCTTCGCTCAGTTTCGCTTCAGTGATCTGCGAAAAGGCGGTGAGCAGTAATGCCTCCTTTATACCGCCTTGTGGAAGTGGGCATATATTCCCTTCTGAATTTTCTGCCACTTATGGTGCTTGCCCTTTATCCCTTCCGGCATAGGCTTCGCTTTTCCAAAACAGCTACCGTGGGACTTGTTGTGGCTCTTTCACTGGTGCAGATCTTCTTAGGCTGGCAGGCGGCATTTTTCAGCACAAATGCAGGTCTGCTAAGTGCAGTCAGCACCCTGCTCTATGCGGCTTTTTACTTTTTCGCTGTGAAGGTCAAGGTCGGCAAAACAGGCTTCACACTGCTTCTGCTTTCAAATAACGCAAGCTTTATCGTCATTACCTCAAAATGTCTGGAGGGTATTCTGTTCCCGTCACTTGCCTATGAGTCATACCGCTGGTCGTTTTCCCTTTGTATGCTTATGGTAGAAGCCATAATATGGGGACCGCTTTTTATCTACATGAAAAAAGTCTACACGCCTGCGGTGGAAAGAGAGCCGTCAGGTCTGGAGTGGCGCTATCTTTGGCTTATCCCATTTACGTTCTATATAATATGGTATTATACGCTCTACGGCAACTCTGCGAAAAGCAGCTTAGAGCTTGCTCTGGAGCCAAAGAACACCATAGCCCTGTTCTTTATAAACGCAGGAGCATTTCTGGTGTATTACATCGTGGCACGGCTGGTCATCGAGCAGCAGAAAAATCTGCGGCTTCAGGAAAATAACCACCTGCTTGAAATGCAGAACCTGCAATATGACTATTTGCAGGATAAGATAAAAGAAACAAGACGCTATAAGCATGATGTCAGACATCATATCGCTCTTATGCAGGAGCTTCTGAAAAAGGGCGAATATGATAAGCTTTCGGAATATCTCAACGCTTTCAGGGATTCTATGCCCGATATATCAGAACACATTTACTGCAAAAACACATCTGTAAGCGCACTTCTTGCATATTTTGCTCAAATAGCGGAAAGCAGCGGCATTGAATACAAGGTGAGCGCTGACATACCAGATGATATAAAAATAGACATAACCGACCTCTCTGTGCTTTTCGGAAATCTTATCGAAAACGCCATTCACGGCTGCGTGTCTGACAGTGCAAAGAATAAAAAAATAATAATCAGAGCAAAGGCTGACAGCTATTCCCTTTGCCTGGCGGTGGACAACACCTTCACTGGAACTATCCTCACCGACCCAGAAGGTGGTTTCCTTTCCTCAAAACGCAAAGGCAAAGGGATCGGCACAGAGTCTGTCAAGAACATTGCCGCCAAATACAATGGCGTAGCTAAATTTGAATACGGTGACGGAATGTTTTACGCTTCCGTAATGCTGAACATATGAAAAAGGCGGAAAGCTCCCAAAGAGCCTCCGCTTTTTCTGTTATATATAGTATATCCGTTTTGCTGTTCTTAATTGTCGCTTATATCACACACTGCCACGCTTGTAACAGGGTCAATGTCAGAGATGTCAACGCCGTATTGATATGGGTTGAGTTCAAAAGTCTCGCTGTCCGTCTGAGCCTGCATTCTTTTATATGTTTCATCAAGCTGTTCGTCAGTGAGGTCAAAGCCGAACCACCATGTTCTGCCGTTTATTGTCGCTGATACGATTCGGTTTCTGTCTGTATTTGAAAGATACATAAGTGGCTTTTCACCCAGAGCGTTGCAAAGCTCGTTGTATGTCATGCCCACATAGATATTCTTTGTGATGTATGCACCATTGTAAAGCTCCACCCTTGTGACAGGCAGGCTTTCGTCAACATAGCCCTTGCCTGTTTCGGTATTCAAAGCCGCCCTGCCGAAGTGATACTGCGGAAAAGCCGAGCACTGATACATAGAATCATAGCCGTTTTGAACGAATGTTGGATAAACAAACTCATAGTTGTTGTCTGCCATTTTGAGCATATCCCCCACTGTATTTGAAAACAGCTCCTCGCCTGGGTTGTCTGCACTTGGGAGGACAGCGCTTGTATTTTCGCCTTGCGTATCTGTAACAGGAGTATCGGTTTGCACAGGTGCAGGTGCAGTTGTCACGGCGGTGTCTGTTACCTTTTCAGGCTCGCTTGACGGCTCAGATATGCTGTCTGTTTCAGCTTTTGACGAACTGATTTCAGGTATCTTCTCTGATGAAGCGTCTGCCATACTGCTGTCAGAAAGGTCAAGGCTATCATCATTTAAGCTGTCTGAAACACTGCTGTCATCGTGAACGCCGAAGCCGTTGTTGTTCACTCCACGGAGAGCCAATGGTATGCTCACTGCCACCACCACAGCCGCCGCAGTTCCCACTATCTTTATAGCAGCGGAAGAGGTTTTCAACGCTGTAACAGGTGAAGCCGCTGTCATTGCATACTTTTTCGGCAGAGCCGCTCTCATCATTGCGCTCATAGGCACAGCCGCAAATGCGCCGCCCTCAAAGATACGCTCTATCTCTTTCTTTATCTTTGCCCTCGCCTTAAAAAGCTTCTGCTTGGCGGCATTCTCGCTTATCTCCAAAATCTCGGACACTTTTTTCAGCGGCATGCCGTCATAATAATAAAGTATCACCGCCGACCTCTGCTCAGGCTTCAGCCCCTCTATGACCTTTTTCAGACAGCGTTTAAGCTCCTTGCTGTCGGCATAATCCTCAGGGAGCATAACAGTATCGTCAGCATGGATATCCTCGCTGAGGTTTTCGTCATCAAGGCTTATGTTATCCTCTCTGCCCTTTTGTCTGAAATACATTCTGCACTTGTTGAAAGCGATAGAGTGAAGCCACGTTTCATAATGCTCAGGCTCTTTCAGCGACCCTATCCCCTCCATTGAAGCCAAAAAGCTGTCCTCGGTGATATCCTCTGCGGTATGCTTATCCCCAACGTTTTTCAGCACGAAGAAATAAAGCTTCTCGTGGAACTCTTTGTACAGCTTCTCAAAAGCTGTCTTTTCGCCATTCTGAGCCTTTTCTACAACGGCTCTCAATTCATTCTTGTTCATTCACATATCCCTCCAAGACAAGTATGCGTATCAACCTTTTCATCTGCGCCTCTGCCTCCTCGTCTGTCTGACGAGTTTCCTCGTTCATGGACCTTAGGACAAAGGCGATGACATCTCCAAGCTTTGCATTTTTCATTTTTATCTCCGTTTCATGCTCTCTCATTTTTGCCCTTTCATATACTTAGTTGCAGTTATCCCGATATGGTTATCATAACATCACACTTTTGTATATCTGCACAAAAACGCACCCCACAGCCTATGAAAAATACACAACCTTATGACGCATACTGTCTTAATACTCATTATACTATATTTATGTATATTAAGCAACTATTTTTCAAAACTTGCCATAATAGATAATTCACATATCATTTATAAAATGTTCCTTGCATCTTTTGTGCAAAATGCTATAATCTAATTGAAAATACGGAGAGAATTCCGTATAAAGTTAATAAATCAAACAAATCGGAGGTAATTCATTATGATGGGAAGACTCAGAGCAATGCGTGAGCCGCTCAAATATGTTCAGGGCAGAGATGCTACACTTAAGTTTCATGAAGAAATGGGCTATATGGGCAAAAGGTGGCTGTTTGTATGTTCAAACAGCGGCTACAAAGCCTGTCATGACAAGATAGAGAAAAGCTTTGGCGAGCTTGACGATTACAGACGCTATGAAGTATTTGGTGGTATATCAAGCAAGGGCGAGATAGCCAAAATGGAAGAGATAGTAAAGGCTGACAACATCGACACAGTAGTTGCAGTTGGCGGCGGAAGCGCAGTTGATACTGCAAAAGCTACAGCATACTATACAGGCAAGCACATTGTTATCGTGCCTACAGTTGCGGCAACAGATGCGCCATGTACAGGTCTGTCAGTAATATACAATGATGACCACAGCTTTGACAAATATCTTTTCTATCCTACCAATCCAGACGCAGTAATGGTAGACACAACAGTTATCGCAAACGCACCTGTAAAGTTCCTTATTGCAGGCATGGGCGATGCACTTGGTACATATTTTGAGGGCAGAGCTTCCATAAGAACAGAGTCCGCAAGCCTTGAAGGCACAGGCATCACAAGAGCAGGACAGGCACTTGCAAGACTTTGCTATGACACGCTGAAAACATACGGCAAGCAGGCAGTTGAGGCTTGCAAGGTACACGCAGTTACACCTGCCCTTGAAGCTATCTGCGAGGCTAACGTATATCTTTCAGGTGTTGGTGCAGACAACGTAAACTGTGCGGCTGCACACTCGTTCTACAATGGCGTAACATCATTGGGAATCAAGCACGCAGACCACGGCTGTTGTGTAGCCCTTGGTACACTGGTTCAGCTTGTACTTGAGGGTGCGCCAAAGGAAGAGTTTGAAGAGGTACAGAACTTCTGCCTTGAAGTAGGACTTCCTGTCACACTCGAGGAGATCGGTGTAACGACACCTGAGCAGGTAGAAACTATCGCAAAGAACGCTTGTATCCCAGGCGAAACTATCCACAATCTTGCAGGCGACGTACAGCCTATCGAGCTTTATGACGCTATCATGCAGGCAGACGCAATGGGCAAGATAGCGCTGGGAAAATAAAGAATAGTGTATATTTAAAATAATATTGCCACCCACGTCTGATTTGGCTGTGGGTGGTTTTTTGTGTTAAAACAAAAAACAGAGAAACCCGATCAATGGGTTTCTCTGCATCTTTTAGCTGTATTAAATCATAATATCTTAGTAAAGTATATCTTCCTGCGAAGCTCAGTTGCCTGCAACGTCCATAAGCTCAACAGCAATATCGTCAGACCCGGTATCATCTGCGTCAGCCTGAATATCGTCCGGCTTATCGTCCTCTATGACAGCTCCTGTAAAATCAATACAAACATTCTCGCTTTTGCCAAAACGAGCCATTGTCAGCAGATCGGTGACAGTCGAGCGTGTGACATGAGCGCCTGTGAAATCCATCACCACATTTGCAGAATTATCCTCGCTGTTTTTGCTGTTGATCTCATCACGAAGCTGGTCAAAATTCGTATCCTCAAGGTCTGCATAAGCTGAAAACTCTTTTGGTGCATAAAGCGTTGCAACAGCGTGCATAGCAACGAATACAAACCTGAAATCCTCGCAATCAAAGGTGCTGAAAGGTATCTCAAACAGCCTCAGCATACCCTCGTCGGTCTTTTTGAATAAAACAGGCTTATATCTGTTCTGAGCCAGATCATAGGTGTATCTGTCTTCGTAAGCTTCATCGGTTAAGCTGCCGTCTGGCATAGGCACGATCTCAAAACGAGAAGTTTCATCGCACGTATTGCAATAGCCTCCGACTATCACAAATCTGAAAACATAGTCGGTATTTTTCTCAAGCTTTTTGTCACAGCATATCTGCGTCCAATCCCAATTCCAGTTTCCAATAGAATAGGCGATAGCATTTTTGCCGTCCTTATCGGTCACAAAATATTTAGCTATGACATTGTTTTCGCAGGACTTATCTGCCTTAAAATCTCTAGGATCAAAATCAATTACTTTACTCATATTATTTACCTCCGTATTATCAACGGTCGGCTTATGAGTATCCAATATTCTTATAGTACATTTTTCACAGTCGCTTGCATACTCTGCCCGACCGTTCTTAACAAGCCCCTTTGCCCTTTTGGGATAGGTAGCTCCGATTCGTTTTCCGTTTATGTCTGTAACAATAACGTTTTTTTCTATGGGTATCTCCCCCTTGCACAGCTATATTAAATTAGTGCCTGCATTACACAGGCTTGCGTTTAGCTCCGACGCTGTTATTTTCTATGGGTGTCGTCCCCGGTCTTTGCTTAGGATAAGTTTAACAGACGTTCAGCCTTTTGTCAAGACTATATGCACCTTTTCGACATTACATACTGTAGTGCTACAATAGATATTGGACAAAATTAAGAAAAAAGAAAAGAGAGATAGACAAAAATCTGATAAAATAAAGT
>ENA-USUG01000808-USUG01000808.1-human-gut-metagenome-genome-assembly--contig:-NODE-808-length-54105-cov-15.751943_pt1 | contig 54105 bp, 35 predicted proteins | sample MGYA00250059_ERZ773394 | MGnify/ENA primary metagenome ERZ773394 (study PRJEB29103, sample SAMN06111957) | human gut metagenome | biome: human gut; feature: ankylosing spondylitis patient; material... | reverse complement strand
ATGTAGAAAAATATTTGGATAAATTACTGAAAACAATCATTTGTGTTCCTAACCATGAAATGGTTGAGGTATTAGTTGTTAATGATGGATCTAAGGATAGTACTGCTCAGATAGCAAAGGAATATGAGAAAAATTATGCTGGAGTTGTGCGTCTGATAGACAAAGAGAATGGTGGTCATGGATCCACTATTAACAGAGGAATAAAAGAAGCAAAGGGAAAGTATTTCAAGGCAATTGATGGTGATGACTGGGTAGATAGTGAGGCGCTTGAAAAATTGTTAAATGATCTGACACAAATTGACAGCGATCTTGTTCTGATGGATTATAAGACATGTTATGAGGGTGGTGATGATGTCCTAGAGAAGACAGCGAAGCTTGAACCACAAAAGACAATTGATTTTGACAGCGTAATTTCAACAATTGATTATATGAGATATCATGCAGTTATTTATAGAACAGAGATACTTCAAAAAAATAAGATTCGTTTAGATGAGCATTGTTTCTATGTGGATTCGGAGTTTATGTTGTTTACAATTCCATTTATCAAAACTATTACTTATGTGCCATATCCACTGTACTGCTATCGTATTGGTTTAGGAGAGCAGTCTGTAAGTGCAGCAGGACGCAGAAAACATATTACGGATGGAGATCGAGTAGAAGAAAGACTTTTGAAGTTTTATCGAAAGCTTCCTGAAAATATTTCACAGGGCAGAAAAGAGTACATTGAAAATGGAATAGCAGCACATTGTACGTTTCATATTAATTCGTTAATGATGTGCGAGGAAAGCAAAGAAAATAAGAAAAAGATTATGATGTCAGATAAACGAGTAAAAAAGATATCAAATCAGATCTATAAGAAGATGAACAAGATGTCGCGTACAGTAGCTATGCTCAGATATACAGGTTATCTTTCATATACTGTTCTTCAGCGTTATAAGGAGAAAAACAATGCGTGACAGTAATGTGTGAATGTATTTCATACATTGCAACAAGGGAGGAGGTTATCATGCTGAAAAAAATAAAGCTGTGTGACGATCAGAAACTTATATATATTGTATATGCAGTGTTTATTCTGGCAGCGTCGGTAGCACTGACATCATGGGCAACGATTTATCAAGATCATATTATAAATATGATTCTAAAAGTGCTTCGTTATGCTTCCTATCTGGGGTGTGTAATTTGCATAGCCTTAAATGTTGTAAAACAAAAGTATTCAAAGTATACTGTTTGTTTTTTGATAGCTATGTTGACTGCAGCAGGAATTGCAATTTTTACAAGCGGAGAGCGTACAGTATTTTTATTTGTTTTGCTGCTTGGTTGTGTATATGCAAGTAATGGAAAAACAATTTTAAAATTATCTTGTATACTGCAGGGAGGTGTTCTTTTTGTAATCATATTGTGTGCAATAACTGGAATCACAGAGAATCTTATCGTGGATGAGGAAAGGATGCGGTATAGTCTTGGTTTTGCGTGGGCATCGTATGCACCGAATTTATTCTTGTTTGTTTCTATGCAATATATGCTGCTTCGAAGAAATAAGATTACATGGCTAGAGATTATTGCAATTGAACTGATTAATATTTTCATTTTCTTACAGACAGATACAAAAATGTCATTTCTTGTACTGACACTTCTTGTATGTGTGATGGCACTAAATCGAATTGCAGTAATAAGGACGTATCTGCTTAGAGTAAAGCAAAGGCTGTTTTCTATAGAAAGAAGACATCTGATAGCAGTTCCATGGATTTGTGCGCTTTTGGCATTACTTCTTCCTTTGTATCGCCAGGACAGTATTTTGTGGAAGGTTTTGAATAGTGGATTTTCCGGACGACTTCTATTAGGAAAAAATGCGATTATGAATTATGGATTTTCCTTTTTGGGACAGAAGATAGATATGAATGGCTTTTCAGTGCTGGGAAAAAATTATGAAGTTTATAATTATGTAGATTCTTCATATTTGCAGATTGCGATTCGTTATGGAATTGTATTGCTGGCGCTGGTTTGTGTTTTGTATGGTGCGGCACTTTTAAAGGCACGTAAAAGAAAAGATGGAATGCTGTTCCTATTTTTGATTGTAATTCTTTTTTTGTGCATAGAGGAACCTTTTCTGTTCGATGTTGGATTTAATCTATTTCCTGTTTTGGCATTTTGTGATGAAGACATTTTGGGTGAGTTTGCTTTTGAAACATCACATATAGAAGAATCATTTATAAAAGAGCCTGATATAAATGAAACAGCTGTTAAGCCATATTTTGTAAAAAACAAAAGTCAGAAACGAAAAAATAACAAAAGAAGGAAGAAAAGATCATAAAGGTTAATATGATTTTCTGATGAAAAGGGGTAGTAATGAGAAGAATAGCAGGAAAAATGGGAATGCTTGCAGTAGCAGCGGCATTTGTTTTGCAGTTTCAGGTAGTAAACTGCGCAGAAAAGACTAGTGCAGAGACAGTGATCGAGCAGGAGACACAGATTGATGTGCTCCAGTCATCTTATGCACAGCCAGCTGATGCAACAAATAATCTGGCAGGAAGAAAGTTCATTCTGTTAGGAGACAGCTATGGAGATGGTTGGACACCAGAGCGTATGGAGGTCAGTTGGATGACCAGAATCAAAAATGCGCTTGGAAGTGAAAATGTGTATACATGCAGTGAAGGTGGCGTAGGCTTCTGTGGCTATAATTCGCAGCGAGCAACGTACATAACACTTCTTCAACGTCTGCTTCCGCAGATTCCAGATCGCAATGCGATTACCGATATCGTACCATGTGGTGGATTGCCAGATATGAGAAAAAATGATGCTGAGCTGATTACCGGAATTAATAATTTCGTGTCATATTGCAGAACTATGTTCCCAAATGCAAGGATTTCCTATGGTGCGATTGGCTGGGGACCAACTGCGTATATACAAAATTTTATGGTTCCAAAGTATAACAATGTGTTCAGTAATATTGGTGCGCTTGGAATTTACAATATGCCTGGTGCATACACTTCATTGCATGGGCATCCAGAATGGTTCAGCAGTGATGGAAATCATCCGAATGGAGCAGGTCAGCAGGCAATTGCCAATAATGTAATTGCGCATCTGTTGTCAACCCGTTATCTTGTTGGACCAGGTTATACTGGAATTGCGAAGTATCCGATTGACGGACAGTGGTATTATGCGACAAATGGAATGCAGGATACCAGCTATAACGGACTGGCTTATTATCAGGGCGACTGGTATTATGTAGAGGGTGGTGCAATAAACTGGAATTACACAGGTCTGGCAAATTATGGAGGTACTTGGTACTATGTAAAAAATGGTGTCAGAAACAATGAGTACACGGGTATTGTTGTACATAATGGCGATTCGTATTATGTAACGAATGGTGTTTTGAATTGGGGTATAGATGGTGCAGTACAGGTAGGCGATACCGTTTACTGCTTGTCTAACAGTACAGTTAAAGCTGGATACACTGGTCTTTGCATGAGTGAAGATAAGACCTGGTATTATGTTGAAAAAGGAAAATTGAATGCAAATTATACAGGTCTGGTATATTATGGAAAGGATTGGTATTACGTAGAAAACGGCATACTCAACTGGGGTTATAATGGATTTACCGAGTATTATGGAACTACATACTACGTGACAAATGGTATGCTTGTGTGGGGAAAAGATGGAGCTGTTAAGATTAACGAAACTATCTATTGTCTGGCAGGCAGCACTTTAAATAAATCTTACACTGGTCTTTGCATGAGCGCTGATAAGAACTGGTATTATGTAAAGAATGGTGTTCAGGATACCAGCTATACTGGACTTGTTACCCATCAGGGTCTCCAGTATTACGTACAGGATGGATGTCTGAATTGGGGCATAACAGGATTTAGAAACATTGGAGGTGTTTCCTATTACTTAAAAAACAGTACCGTAGCATCTTGGTTTAACGGAATTCAAAAGATTGATTCCACTTGGATTTGTTTTAAGAATGGTACAGTCGATTACTCGTACACAGGTCTGTTTAAAGGTGATGATGTATGGCGTTACATGAAGAACGGCTATGAGGATACCTCTTATGTCGGTGTGTGTGATTACAACGGACAGACTTATTTCGTATACTATGGTCGTGTTGCATGGTTGATTACGGATGTGTGGTATGTTCAAGCAGATGATAAGATGTACTATGTAATGGGTGGTGTGGTCAATTGGAACTATACAAACCTTGTCAATACTAAATATGGCTGGTATTATGTACGCAATGGTGTTGTTGATACGCAGTATGCAGGACTTGTTTTGTACAATGGTGATTGGTATTATGTACAGAACGGAAAGATCGACTGGACATTTAATGGTTGGACAGAGTATAATGGCAGTCGTTATTATGTAACAAACGGATATCTTAATTGGAACAATCAGCCAGCAGAATAAGTAAAAAAATATAAACAAAAAAGAGTGTCGGGAAACCGATGCTCTTTTTTGATGCAAAAAATTTATAAAAAGTTGTCAACCCAAAACATATCAATTAGAATACCAATTTTGCTAAATGGATTGTGAAATATTTTGAATTTTGATACAATAATTTTACTTGATTAATACTAGTAAAAAAGTATAGCAGGAAAGTAGTGGAGCCAGAGAAAAGCAATGTAGAGGGAGGAATAACAATGAAGAAATGTAAGAACGATAAAAGAAAAAAATATAAAAAAACAATACAAGTGTGTACATTGTCAGCATTTTGTTTGACAGCCGCTATAGGTGGTTTGATTACGGAAAATACATATGCTGACGAGATCCTTCTGATACCGAACGTTACACAGAGAGAATCACAGTCAGATACACAAAGTCAGAATGCAAATAATGAATCGTATGTTCAAATCATCTCAGAGGATATTAAAAGAACAAATTCAGTGGGAAAAGAATACTTTCATCGTGTTCGCAGTTACCCGGAGGTTTCGATGCCAGATCATCCGCAGGCAGCAGATAAAATAAATGCCTATTATCAGAATGAGATTTTGGCACAGGATGATCAGGATGCAGAGGAGTTTATTCAAAACTCAGTGTCAGATGCAGAATCGTATGACCTGGATTTTAGCTATGAGTATACGCAGGAAATTAACTGTATGCGTGCTGATGAGGCAGTCATATCTTTTTCAATTATGAATACGGATTATACAGGTGGTGCTCATGGCGGAGAGGGCATTACAAGTGAAAATTTTGACAGTCAGACAGGGACACATTTGTCACTAACTGATGTGATGACAGAGGATCCGATGTCAGCAGAGCGTCTTGCAGCGCTAGTGGCAGAGGGACTTTATGAAGATCAAGAAGTATACTCGATGCTTTATGATACTGCGCAGATTCCGACAAATGCAAAGAAACTCGTCGAAGATGGGAAAAGCTGGTATTTTGCAGAAGATGGAATGGTGTTGTATTTTTCTACATATGCAATAGCACCATATGCAGCCGGAGATATTGAGATAACAGTACCATATGAAGAGTTAAGCACGATTGTAAAAGATCAGTATCTGTATCCAGGTACGCAGTTTACAGTAACTAATGTTTATGCAGATGGGTCCTCTGCCCCGTATGAAATTACGCAGACACAAGCACCACAGGAATCCCAGGTCTGGCAAAATACGGGAAGCCCGGATTTTTCTTATATGAGTCAAGTCTACAATGTATTTTCAAGCGGTGATTTGGCAAGCATGTCGGCCTGTGCACAGTCTAATCAGGCAAATCAGATTGCAAATCAGATTGTAGCAGACCCATCATCAAACGGATGTCGAATCGTATTCTTGGATGAGCAGTCTGCAAAAACACAGACAGGAAATGGCATTGGACTGTATCTGTTTTTAAATGAGGATGGCAGTTGGTCATCTGGTTATGGCTGGTATTATGGTCATTATACAAATGGAAAGCGCGATGGAAACGGCAGTCTTTTCTGGGTAAAAGAACCTGGATCGGAATTTTATTTCTGGCTAAGGGACTGCGTATGGCAAAATGATACAATAAGCGGAACAATTTCTTTTTCACAATATACTTACTTGAATGACCGTTATGTGGAGGCAGTATTCAGCGGAGATTATACAAATGGAAGGGAAAATGGAACTATTCGTATGGATTGCAGTGTAGATGGATGTGCATATTCATTTGTATGGAACAGTACAGACGGCGTACGTCAGCAGATTACACCGCCAGAAGGCTTTACACTTCCAGATGGCTGTTATCTTGCAGCACTTGGCACATCACCTGATACTACTGCACCTCGTTATTATTATGGTGAGCCAGAGCGTCCATATGGAATTAGAACAGAGTTATATCGAAAGGCAGAAAATGTGCAGCCACAAGAGTCACAAACCACTGAAGTATCTACGGTAATGCGCTGTGCATTTGAGCAGGAATATAAAGGTGTTACTTATACATCATTTGAACTCCCATTTGGAGAAGATCCAGGGCTGTATGATGGAAAAACAAAACTTGGAATTTCCAAGCATTCTCGTTTTGTGATCTGGAATGATATGGTAATTTATGGCGATGAGTCAGTTTATGGTATGGGTGGCAGCAAACTTTACATAAGTAATATGGATGGAAGCGGCGAGTATGTGATTGAGGATTTGTGGTATGACTATGACAATTTTGCTGTAACGGAAGATGGTATGCTGTACTATTCTCAGTGGGTAGATTATGCAAAACCAACAAATGTAATATGTTATGACTTGAATGCTGGTCAGAAAGCAGTGATCACAAGCGGAACTTTTATAAATGCTGCAGAGGATGTTATTTATGTAAGCGCAGAAGCTAACGGCGCATATAAAACATTTAAAATAAATAGACATGACTGGAGTGATTGGACAGATACTGGATATGAGGCAGGCAGAACGCAGAGTGTCGGCGCGTGGATTTTTGATTGTCCACAGGAAAGCAGTGATATGATCCGATGGGGATTGGATACAAACAGCGTTACAGAGCGAGCCTTAGTCACTGATCCACCTCAAATAAACATCAATTCTCAAGCATATCAGGTTCCTCTTTTTGGAGAAACCAATATAGGGCAAAAGCTAGCAGTAAAACATGATACCAATCACTATTATGTGCTGACTCAGGAATCAAAGGATTGGATTGAGCTTCCAGAGCAGAGGGATCTGTCTGAAATTATTTACAATTGGGTGACAAACAATTGTGTGAAATATGATTTCTTAGGAAGTGGCGAAACGATTCCGATGAGACAGATTGATGTGAATATGGGAAGTGTTTATTATGTAAATGACGATGCTGTTTATTTAGAGTATCCATATACGGATGTAAAATTTAAGTCAGAGACAGATGAAAATGGATATTTTAATTGGCTTATAGTTAAATTTGCACCAGGTGAAGAACCAGTTCCGGTAGGCGGATTATTTATGCAGTAAGATTAATAGTTTGAATAAAAATTTTCTTTATATTAGCTATAAAAGGAGAAAAAGTGAAAATACAATGGTTAAAAAAGGTGGCAGCAGTATATTGCGCTTTAGGTTTTGCATTGTTAATAGCAATACCGACAAAAGCTGCAGAAACCGCAGAGAAAACTGTTTCGGAATATGCAGTTTCTTCTTATACAGAGCTGGCAAATTATGGTGATAATGTATGGCAGTATCAGATAAATGGTATTGTGCAAGAAACGTACACCGGGCTTGTTGAGTATTATGGAACCTGGTATTACATCGAAAATGGTACATTAAACTGGAATTACACTGGTCTTACTAAATATTATGACACTTGGTATTATGTAGAACAGGGACGCTTAAACTGGGGCTATACAGGACTTACAGAGTATTATGGTACCTGGTATTATGTAGAACAGGGGCGTCTGAATTGGAAATATAATGGTTTGACGAATTATTATGATACCTGGTATTACATCGAAAATGGAGTGTTGAACTGGAATTATACTGGTCTTACAAATTACGATGGCACCTGGTATTATGTAGAGCAGGGACGTCTAAACTGGGGCTACAATGGTTTGACGAATTATTATGATACTTGGTATTATGTTGAAAATGGAGTGCTGAACTGGAATTATACTGGTCTTACGAATTATTATGATACCTGGTATTATATTGAACAGGGGCGTTTAAACTGGAATTATACAGGAATCATATCATATGGGAATATGCAATATTATGTAGAGAATGGAGTTGCAGATTCCAGATATTTTCAGTCAATCACACCTTGGTGGGGAGATTTCTACTCTCTTTCTAATAATACGTCCTTTGGACCGATGGCAGGATCCCAAGAACGGGCACTTGCCATGCAAAACAAGTATGCAAAATACAATTGTCAGCTTATTGGAGATACGACTCGCAATGTATTGTATTTAACATTTACCTGTGGCTGGGAGACGATTGGTCTTACTGATTCAATACTAGATACGTTAAAGTCGCGTGGAGTGAAAGCAGTTTTTTGCGTTACAGGAGAATATATGCGTGGAAATCCTAGAATTGTTAAAAGAATCATTGATGAAGGGCACACAGTTGCAAACCATTCCTGGAGTCATCAATATTATCATGCAATGTCAGTTGATCAGCAGAGAAATGATTTGCTTACTATGCATCAAGAGATGATTAACCGTTTTGGATATACGATGAAATATTTTGTATTTCCATCTGAAACAACAAGTGAGCGTTCACTTGCAGTAGTTGGAAGCTGTGGGTATAAAACTCTTGGCTTTACATGCTACTATGCCGATTATGATATGCGTAACCAGAAGCCACCGCAGGTTGCAATGGATATTCTCAACAGAGGTGCATTTCCGGGAGCCGTGTATTACCTGCATACAGCATCCACTACAAACGCAGCCATTCTAGGTCCATGGATTGATAGCATGAGAAGTATTGGATATCAGTTTGAGCTGTTCCAGAGGTAAACATATATAGGGACTGCTAAGTTTTGATATATGATAACGATACCTGGCGCATGGTTGTAAAGGGCGTTCGAAATACAGATTATAGCGGACTGGTACAGTATGCAGGAACTTGGTATTATGTTTAGAAGAGCTTTAATAAAAGACAGCAAGGCTTCTTGAGAGAATAGTGTTTCAAGAGGCTTTGTTGTCTTTTTTTTACCAATTTTGCTGCAAAGTTTGCCAATTTTGTTGAATATCTTGATACCGTACAGAAAAGCTGATATTCTGAAAATACTTTAAAAAAGAACAACAGGGAGGAAAATACATATGAGATTTATGAATCGAGTTTGTTCAGCATTGTTGTCGGCAAGTATGATTTTGGCTCCGACAGTTAGTGCAATGGCGGAAGAAGAGAGCACGAGTGCAGCACATAGCACAGCAGAAGAATCTGTTGAAACTATTGAAAATGTAGAAATGGTAGTAACAGAAGAGGAAGGTGTCTCAGAGTATGACGCGGCATATACTGGACTGGCAAACTATAGTGGAAATGTATGGCGCTATTTGATAAATGGCGCAGTACAGTGGGGTTATACTGGATTGGTGCAGTATTACGGAACGTGGTACTACATTGAAAAGGGTACGTTAAATTGGAATTATACGGGACTGACTAATTATTACGGAACATGGTATTATGTTGAGAAAGGTGTACTAAATTGGAATTATACAGGATTGACCAATTACTACGGAACGTGGTACTATGTTGAGAAAGGTGTATTAAATTGGAATTATACAGGCCTTACCGATTATTATGGAACGTGGTACTATGTTGAGAAAGGAATATTAAATTGGAAATACAATGGTCTGACTAATTATTACGGAACATGGTACTATGTTGAGAAAGGAATATTAAATTGGAAATATAATAGTATTACAAATTACTACGGAACGTGGTATTGTGCGACAAATGGCGTGTTAACATGGGATTATACAGGACTCGTATATTACTATGGAACGTGGTATTATGTTGAAAAAAGCGTGTTAAACTGGAATTATACTGGGTATGTAGAATTTCTTGGACATAAATATTATGTTGAAAACGGCGTGATGGTGAGACGGGAAAATCAATTTAAACTTCAGGATATTTCAGCAGAATCTGATAAATTTGCAATAACGCCGATGCTTATATATTATAATCAGCAGGTGAATGATAGTTATTATCCAGAGTATACAGAAGCAGTGGGGTGGGATGGTACAGCAACAACCTGGAGATTCTCGCTTGGAGTTGGACTTAGCAATGCTTTGTGGACAAGTGTAGACTTAACGACTGGAATTGCGACCTTATGGTGGGATCGACTTGGTTATGGAAGATCTAATGAAGGAACTGTAGATTTTATAAATAAGACCGCAACAAATGGGTGGGATGGTTTTTTTAAAACACCAGATAAACAGATTAAAACAAAAGGTTTTTTGTGGGAAGAGTTTGGCATTACAAATCAGCAGCAGCTCATTGATATGATGAAAACAGGTAAAGGAAAAGCTAGCATTTCGGCAGCAATTTCGAAACAGGGACGGTTGGGAGAAGTAGATTATCTTGGAACAACTGGTAAAGGAAGGATCGTGTTAGCATTGACCGATACATCAGGAACTGAATTGGGCTATGCAGTTGTTGATCCGGAGTACAATTATTTTATAGTGTATAGCATGAGATGTAAGTTCTTGGCAGAAAGCAGAATTAGCCAATAATATTTACGAGGAGGATGCGCATGAGAAGAAAGTGGATTACCAAAGTGGCGGCAGTGTGCTTGTCGGCAGCGATGACGGCAACGCCAGCAGTTCAGAGCTTTGCAGCAGAGGAAGCGACTTCTGCTATACAAACGGAGATGTTGGAACAAGATTTGCAGAAAGAGCAAACGGAAGAGGATGATATTTCAGTAATGGCAGAAGAGGTAGAATCAGAAGCAGAGAGTGAAGAGACTGTAACCGAAGGATCAATGCCAGAGAGTGAGAGTGTTCCAGAAACAGAAGAATCAGCAGAGGAGACAATCGCTGAGAATGTGGAAGAAACACAAACTACAGGAGCCTCAGAGATAACGGAGGCAGAAATAACCGAAGAGTCATCCAAATTGGAAACAGAAGAATCGGAGAGCTTTGAAAACTCTTCTGAAACGGAATCAGATGAAGCAATAGAAGATATAAGTGAAGAAGTTGTAGAGGAAGAATCAGAGACACAGGAAGAAGATCAACTCAAGGAAGATCAGTGGGGAACAGAGAGACCAGTAGTCCCATTTGTATCTGGAGATTTTCAATATACAATATTGGGTGAGGAAACAATACTATTAAAATATACTGGCTCAGAAGCAAATTTAACAATTCCCTCATATTTAGATGGACATAAAATAAATGATATTGGAGAAAAAGCGTTTTATGGATGCAGCAGTATTATTAATGTGGTAGTTCCAGAGCAAGTTTCGTGGATCGGAAAACAAGCATTTTATGGCTGTCAAAACTTACAGTCTATTACGATAACAGGTAGGACATCAATAGGTGAAGATGCAATCAGTCACTGCCCTAAGCTAGAGCATATTAATTTATCAGACTCTATCACACTGATAGGAAGGGATGCATTTAGTTATAATGAATCATTAAAGTCAATTGTGCTTCCTGAAAAATTAAAACGACTTGATGTTGGGGTTCTGGAAGGCTGCAGTTCACTTGAAGAAGTTGTAATTAAAGGAAATGTTACTTCAATCGAATATGCTGCATTTATGTATACAGCATTGAAGAAGGTTGTACTTCCTTCGTCTGTCAATTATTTGGGATGGTACGCATTTGGATTTTGCAACAATTTAGAGACAGTATATTTTCCCACTGGCGTTTCTTATAGATTAGAGCAGATGAGTTTTGAGGGGAGTGATAACTGTGTATTTTATGTGGAGAGAGGTTCTTGGATGGAACAACAGATAAAATACTGGAAAGTTCCATACCAATATATAAATTCAAACTTTACAGGTCTTCTCAATGCAGGTGAAAATCTCTGGTATTATCAGAGAAATGGAAGAATTCAGTGGAGCTATACTGGCTTAGTAATGTATGAAGGAACGAGATATTATATAAAGAATGGTATTGTGGATTGGTCATATAACGGAGTAGTAGTATCTGGTGGAGTTATATATTACGTAAAGAATGGATTCGTGGATGTTTCTTATGCTGGATTAGCATCATACCAAAATCAGTGGCTTTTTATGAAAAACGGAGTCTATGACAACAGCTATACAGGCCTGTGTCCATATAATAATAGCTGGTATTATATAGAAAAAGGACAACTGAAATGGGATTATACAGGTCTGACCAATTATTATGGTACTTGGTACTATGTACAAAATAGTGTGTTGGATTGGAATTATTCGGGATTAGTTCTTCAGGACAATGTGTGGTACTATGTGGAGAACGGTGTATTAAATTGGAAATACACTGGATTATGTCCATATAATAATAGCTGGTATTACATAGAAAAGGGTGTATTGAACTGGAAATATACCGGACTAACCAAATATTATGATACTTGGTATTATGTTGAAAAAGGTATGCTGAACTGGAACTACACGGGATTAGCTAAGAATTATGATACCTGGTATTATGTAAATAAAGGTGTTTTGGACTGGAAGTATACAGGTCTTTGTCAATATAACAAGAAATGGTATTATGTTCAAAATGGTGTCATTACGTGGAAATATACAGGACTTGTTTTTTATCAGGGAAAATGGTTCTATGTACAGAGCAGTACGCTTGTATGGGGTTGCAAAGGATTAGTTCAGCGTGCTGGAGAGTGGTACTATATTGAAAACAGTACAGTCAACTGGAATTATACTGGCTTGGTACAATATAACGGTGATTGGTATTATGTCAATAAGGGTTACATGAACTGGCGCTATTCTGGAAATATTTGGTACAATGGAAAGCAGTATACCATAAAGAATGGACTTATTGTAAAGTGATAATTTCTCTGCTAGACGCTAATTAGTAAGTGGTATAAAAAATAAACAATAACTAGAAAATAAGTGTAAAAATCTCCGAGGCATCAATGGCTCGGAGATTTTTTACAAAAAAGAAAAATAAAGTTGCATTATCAATATGACTGTGATATATTCTTAATAAAGAAAACTGTGTGTCACTATTGCAATTATTAAAACGGCAATAGCGTAAAGGAGGGAGAATGAGATTATTAAAGCAGATTTGCTCTATTGCGTTATCAGCAGGAATGCTTTTGTCTCCTGTAGCTAGTGTGATGGCAGCAGAAGGTGTAACGCAAACAGCAGCAGAGGAAACAATTGAATCTGTTGTATCAGAAAATGAAGATGCGGTGGAATATGCATCAGGCTATACAGGACTGGCAAATTACGGTGGAAATGTATGGCGTTATCAGGTAAATGGTACAGTACAGTGGAATTATACCGGACTGGTGCAGTATTACGGAACGTGGTACTATGTTGAAAAGGGTACGTTAAACTGGAATTACACAGGACTTACGAATTATTATGGAACATGGTATTACGTAGAGAATGGCCGTTTGAATTGGGGCTATACAGGACTGACCAATTACTATGGAACGTGGTATTACGTTGAAAAAGGTGTGTTAAATTGGGGCTACACAGGACTGACCAATTACTATGGAACGTGGTATTATGTTGAGAAAGGTGTGTTAAACTGGGGGTATACGAGTCTTACGAATTATTACGGAACATGGTATTATGTTGAGGGCGGTATCTTGAATTGGAAATATACTGGTCTGGCAAAATATTACGATACCTGGTATTACATACAGAATGGCGTATTAAACTGGAATTATACAGGATACACTGATTATTATGGAACACGATATTATGTTCAGAATGGTGTGTTAGTTTGGAATTATTCACCATTTAACTTACAAAGTATCTCGGCAGCAACGGATAAGTTTGTATTTAGTCCAACGATAGCATATTATCTTTGTGCGACGTATGGAAATAATCCACAGGGTTATAACTATAAATGGGATGGTGTACAAACTTCATGGCAATTTTTATTCCAAGGTGGAATTCGGAGTATGTATAAGTTGGATGTGGATCTAACTACTGGTCTTGGAACTATGTGGTTTGAAGATGTTGATTATGGAACATCTTATGAGGGTAGTGTGAATTTCAATAATAAAACTGGAAGTGGGTCATGTAGTAATTTCTTTAGCTATTATGTACCAGACGATAGATATGTAACTCGCGGATTTACATGGGCAGAAACAGGTAATAATTCTATAACTAGGGTAATAACGAATATGACAGGTGATTATGGACGATGTATTTCTGGTGCGGTTTCTAAATATGGAAAGATAGGAAAAATAGAATATCTTGGAAATACTGGTAAAGGAAGGGTAGTAGGATCTCTAACAGATATGTCAGGAAATCCATTTGGATATGTAGTTGTTGATCCAGTTTACAACTACTTTGCAGTATACAATATGAATTGTGGATTCATTGGAGAAGGCAGAATGGATCCGTAATTAAGAAAAAGTTAATAGTAACATTCAAAAGGTTGTTTGTATTAAAATACGGGCAGCCTTTTTTCGTAGGTATTTCATAAAGAAAAAAGAGGTATTACCAAATTTGCTGTAAAAGTTACCAGTTTTGCTGATATACTTGAGAAAGCAAGAAAAATAGTATATTATACACACATAATCAATAAAACAGGGAGGAAACTACATATGAGATTAATGAGGAATCGAGTTTGTTCTTTATTACTGTCGGCAAGTATGGCATTGACACCAACAGTCAGCGCAATGGCAGCGGAAGAGAATGCGACAGTAGCACAGAGTACAGCAGAGGAATCTGCCAAGATCAGTGAGACTGTAGAAACAGTAGAGGAAGAAGGTGAAAGTGCCTCCGAGTATGATGCGGCATACACTGGACTAGCAAATTACGGTGGAAATGTATGGCGTTATCAGGTAAATGGTAAAATACAGTGGGGGTATACTGGACTGGTGCAGTATTACGGAACGTGGTACTATGTTGAAAAGGGTACGTTAAACTGGAATTACACAGGACTTACGAATTATTATGGAACATGGTATTACGTAGAGAATGGCCGTTTGAATTGGGGCTATACAGGACTGACCAATTACTATTGAACGTGGTATTACGTTGAAAAAGGCGTATTGAATTGGAAATATAGCGGTCTTACGAATTATTATTGAACGTGGTATTACGTTGAGAACGGTGTATTAAACTGGAAATATAGCGGTCTTACGAATTATTATGGAACGTGGTATTATGTTGAGGGAGGTATCTTGAATTGGAAGTATACTGGACTGGCAAAGTATTACGATACTTGGTATTATATAGAGAAAGGCGTATTAAACTGGAATTACACCGGTTATACCGATTATTATGGAACAAGGTATTATGTTGAGAAGGGTGTGCTAGTTTGGAATTACTCACCATTTAATTTGCAAAGCATCTCGGCAGCTACAGATAAGTTTGCAATAAGTCCTGTAATTGTATGGGATATCAGCCAACGATATAGGCAGTATTCTATTGGTAGATATTCAGAAAAATGGGATGGAGTTGCGACAACATGCACATTTTCTTTTGGAGGTGGAATTAGTAATAGTTTAACATTAGAGGTAGATTTAACAACAGGAATTGGAACTATGTGGTGGGATCGCGTTGGACATGGCAGATCCTGTGAAGGTGTTATAGATTTTATTAATAGAACTGATGATGGATATGGATATTTTAAGAATAATATTTCAAAAGTGGGCTATGCATGGACAGATATCAATATTACAACACAAAAAGAATTGCTTGAAATGTTAAGCAGCAGTTATGGAAAAGATAGTATTGCTATAAGACTTAGAGAATATGGACAGTTAAAAAATATGGAATATCTTGGAAACACTGGCAGGGGAAGATTGGCATTTTCACTTACAGAAGAGTCTGGAAATCCAATGGGATATTTAGTAGTAGATCCAGTTTATAATTATTATGCATTTTATGGAATGGATTGTAAATTGCTGATGGAAGCAGAAATAGAAGTGCAAATATATGAGGGATAATATTAAGATTGCAAAAGAAAAGTAAAATTTCTTAGCAATATAAGAAAATAATAAAGTAAAAAGAGTGAGAAATCTCCGTGGCAGTGATGTCTCGGAGATTTTGCAATACGTATAAAAAAAGGCTTGAATTATAGAGATACAGGTGCTATTCTATAGAAAAAACAGGAGGAAAAACAGATGCGTAAACAATGGATTGCAAAAGCAGCAATGTTGTGTGTAACAGTTGGAATGAGCGTGGCATTACCTCAATATGTAATGGGAGCAGAAACAGCGACGCAAGTTTCACAGGAAGAAGTAGTAAGCAGTGAAAAAGAACGTGTAGAGGATGAAACATATAATGTAAATAGTTTGGGATTCTACGATGGTGAACTAATGAATATAGGTGGAAGATGGTGCTATGTAGAAAATGGACAGATTGACCGTAGTTTTACAGGAGAATCGTGGTATAATGATAGATATTACTTTGTAAGAAAAGGTTATGTGGATTGGAATTTTACTGGTGCTTGGCAGGATGGAAGATTTTATTATTGCTTTATAAATGGGGCAGAAAGTGATACTTTTACAGGTTTGATGCCATATAAAGGTTGTTATACTGGTAGTACATATTCTAAAATGAAGGTATATTTTGAAAATGGACATATGGCGAATCCAGTGTATACAGGACTTTATTGTCAGGATGGTACATGGTACTATGTAGATCGTGGAATAGTCAATGGAACAGATAATCGTTTTACCTATTATAATGGAACTACATATTATGTAAAAAATAGTGTAATTGATTGGAATTATTCTGGATTTGAATGGTACGGTGACAATTTAACTTGCGTAAAGAATGGTGCGGTGGATTGGAATTATACGGGACTGGCAAAAAAGAATAACGTATGGTATTGGATACAGAATGGTGGCCTTAAAGGCACATACAGTGGATTGGTACTGGATAATAGTACATGGAAGTATGTAGTTGATGGAAGCGTTGATAAAAATTATGTGGGTTTATGTCTATATAACAACGTCTGGTACTATGTAAAGAACGGTGTAATTGATTGGGACTATACAGGATTTGTTTTCTACAATGGTACAACTTACTATGTTCAAAAGGGGGCATTAAATTGGAACTACAGTGGACTTGAATATAATAATATTGATGATACTTGGTATGTGGTAAAAAATGGTGTGCGTGATACGAGCTATACTGGATTGATCCAATATGCAGGAACGTGGTATTATGTACAGAATGGCACGTTGAATTGGGGATATAACGGATTTGTTAAGTATGCAGGAACATGGTATTATGTACAAAATAGCCAGATCAATTGGAAGTATACTGGATTAGGATATGACAATGGAACTTGGCGTGTAGTTATGAATGGAACAAGAAATACAAGCTACACAGGACTGATTCAGTATGGAAAAGACTGGTATTATGTAGAAAATGGTGTCCTGTATTGGGGACGTAAAGGATTAGTACAGCATAATGGAGGTTGGTATTATATTGAAAATAGCACAATCAACTGGAGTTATACTGGTTTAGTACAATATGCAGGAACTTGGTATTATGTACAGAACGGTTATTTGAATTGGAATTATTCAGGTGATGTTTGGTATAATGGTTGCTTGTATCGTGTACAGAATGGTGTGATGGTAGGTTAACTTGTAATGCAGCAAAGCTTCTTGGGAAAATTCTATTTCAGGAAGCTTTGTTTTTTTGTTACCAAATTTGCCGTAAAAGTTACCATTTTTGCTGATATACTTGAGAAAGCAAGAAAAATAGTATACTATACAAACATAATCAATAAAACAGGGAGGAAACTACATATGAGATTAATGAGGAATCGAGTTTGTTCTTTATTACTGTCGGCAAGTATGGCATTGACACCAACAGTCAGCGCAATGGCAGCGGAAGAGAATGCGACAGTAGCACAGAGTACAGCAGAGGAATCTGCCGAGATCAGTGAAACTGTAGAAACAGTAGAGGAAGAAGGTGAAAGTGCCGCCGAGTATGATGCGGCATACACTGGACTAGCAAATTACAGTGGAAATGTATGGCGTTATCAGGTAAATGGTATAGTACAGTGGAATTATACCGGACTGGTGCAGTATTACGGAACGTGGTACTATGTTGAAAAGGGTACGTTAAACTGGAATTACACAGGCCTTACGAATTATTATGGAACATGGTATTATGTTGAGGGAGGTATCTTGAATTGGAAGTATACTGGACTGGCAAAGTATTACGATACTTGGTATTATATAGAGAAAGGCGTATTAAACTGGAATTACACCGGTTATACCGATTATTATGGAACAAGGTATTATGTTGAGAAGGGTGTGCTAGTTTGGAATTACTCACCATTTAATTTGCAAAGCATCTCGGCAGCTAAAGATAAGTTTGCAATAATTGTACAAATATAGAGAAGGTGTTTATTCCAGCAAGTGTAACGCAGATCGATGGAAATGTTTTTCGTGACTGCAAAAAAGCGCTGATTCTAGGAGAACCTGGCAGCGAAGCCGCTTGTTTTGCAAAACATAGCAATATTTCTTTTCAGGAGCGTGATATGGCCAGCAATGGCTTGGAGGAGCTTGGAAAAGGCTTGTGGCTTTATCGCAAGGATGGGGCAACAGACTGGAATTATAGCGGCCTTTCTGAAGTTGGGGATTCAATATATTACGTGAAAAACGGTATCCTTTCCTGGAGCTTTAGCGGACTTGTACAATATGAGGACAAATGGTATTATGTAGGAGATGGAAAGGTCGATAATGAGTTTGAAGGTCTTGTAAAATATTATGATGACTTGTATTATGTAAAGAATGGAACAATTAGCGATGATTTTTGCAATCTGGTAAAGTATGATGGTGATGGATTGTGGTATTGCATCAAGGATGGAAGAGTATGGAAAAATTACACTAGCCTGTATCTCTATGATAAGACCTATTATTATGTAGAAAATGGAGTTGTCAATCTTGGCTACACAGGCTTAGTAGAGTATGAGGATAACTGGTACTATGTCAAAGATGGTGTGCTAGATAAAACTTATACGGGTCTGTGTCTCTATGGTAATGATTACTATTACGTTGCACAAGGTCAGGTGAATTTTGATTATACTGGACTGGGTGAGATGGATGGTGTCTGGTATTACGTAATGAATGGTAAGTATAAGAAATCTTATACTGGTCTGAGTCAGCTGAATGGTGTTTGGTATTATGTTGAAAATGGTCAGGTAAACTATAACTATCAAGGTCTGGCACAGCTTGATGATAATACATGGTATTACATAAAAGACGGCGTTCAGGATAAAAAATATGTTGGTCTGTGCTATTACGATGAAGCTTATTATTATGTCACAAATGGTCAGGTAGACTTTACCTACACTGGATTGGGACAGCTTGATGATGGTTGGTATTATGTACAGGGTGGTAGATATACAACAAAAACATCTTTTACCGGATTGTGTGAATTGGATGGTACATGGTATTATCTGGAAAATGGTGTACTTGACAGATCAAAGAATGGTGTGGTTCCGTTCAATGATGAGTGGTGGTACATTACAAATGGAGTTTGGAATAATAAAGCAAGTGGACTTGCAGAATACGAGAATATCTGGTATTATGTTAAGGATGGGAAAATAGACCGAAGCTTTACCGGAGAAATTACACTCGAAGATACAACATATTCAATCGTGGATGGAGTCTGGCAGCATTAAGGTGTTTCCCAAATAATACAAAGGAAACCAGAAAACGATGCCTTTTCATTCATTTACATTTTTATTTTTTCTGGGAGCAGTATTGATCGTATACTATGTGCTTCCAGGTGTATGCAGAAGGTGGGTGCTGTTAGGCGCAAACCTTCTGTTTTATTTGTATGTGGGCTGGGAAAAATTGATTTTTCTTGTCGTCACATCCATTTTAGTCTACGGGTGTTCTGTTTTTATAGGAAAACAGTATGAGCGGATGCAGCACCAAATTGATGTGCAAGGTCTGAAGGGAAAAGGAAAAATGATGCTTCAGGCAAACTATAAGAAAAAATGTAAGGGACCGCTTATCGTAAGCATAGTACTGATTATCGGTGTGTTAGCATATTGTAAGTACACTAATATGCTGATTGATTTGTGGAATCAGATGCGTGGTTTGGTTGGAAACAAGCGTATTGACACACTTAAACTGATTGTACCGCTTGGAATTTCTTATTATACGTTTTCTTCAGTAGGTTATCTTCTTGACATTTACTGGAGAAAGAAAAAATATGAAAAAAACTTTTTAAATTTGTTTGTTAGTATGAGCTTTTTTCCGCAGATGGTACAGGGACCAATTGCTCGATATCCTAAATTGATTGAGCAGGTAAAAGAACTTAAAGGTTTTGATTATCAGCGTTTTTGCATGGCATTGCAGTTGATGCTGTGGGGATATTTTAAAAAATTGGTAATTGCAGATCGTATATCTGTTTTTGTAAATCAGGTGTTTGGAAATATCGGTTATTACCGTGGTTTGATATTTGTTTTAGCATTAATGGCAAGTGCAGTTCAGTTATATGCAGATTTTTCTGGATGCATGGATATTGTAGAAGGTGTTGCTGAATTATTCGGTATAAAACTTGATAAAAACTTTGATCTTCCATTTTCTTCGCAGAGTACGGCGGAGTTTTGGAGAAGATGGCACGTTACGCTTGGTGCATGGTTTAAAGATTATGTATTTTTTCCAATGTCAACGGCTTCTTGGAATATCAAGATCAGCCGCTTTTTTAAGCAAAAATTTGGAACGCGTGCAGGAAAAACAGTCACATCAATAGTTCCATTAATTGTCGTGTGGCTTTTAACTGGAATTTGGCATGGAACTGGATTAAACTATGTTTTGTGGGGCTGTTATTATGGCGGAATTATTATTATTTCCTCTATTTTTCATCCTGAGTTTAAGAAATTGACAACTCTGTTAAGAATAAACACGGACACAGCAGGCTGGAAGTATTTTTGTAGGATTCGTACATTTTTGATTTTCTGTGGTGGAAGACTGTTAACAGTACCAGGTTCACTTATAAACACAAATCTGGTAATAAAAAATACGCTTGCTGTATGGAATCCATGGGTGCTTGTCGATGGAACATTGTTTGGATTTGGATTAAATGCACCGAATGTGTGGGTACTTCTTTTAGCCATTGCACTGCTTGGCTTTGTTGGCCATTTGCATGCAAAAGGTGTCAAAATCCGAGAATGGATTGACACACAGCATATTGTGGTGAGATGGCTGATTTATTTTACAGCAATATTTGCCGTGCTGATTTTTGGAATGTACGGTGCAAATTATCATGGATCGGAGTTTATCTATGCAGGATATTAAGACACAGGAGCAGAAAACAAAATTGCAAAAAAATAGAGTACCAGTTGACAAGATTGAAAAGAAGACAATAGTCGAGAAGAAACAACCAATGAAAAAGGTTCAAAAAGAAGCATCAACTGGCGATGCTCAGAAAGAGGCAATAATAAAAAAAGAAAGAAGGGCATGCACGCATCTTAAGAGATTGGTAAAAGTTGCGGCGTTTCTCTTGATTTTTGCCTTGACGTTTAGCAAGCTTAGCGAAGTGCTTGCTTTTAAAAATGCCTCATATGAGGCAAATAATTATTATAGCTTTGATTATCTGTATGATCTTCCAAAGGATTCACTGGATGTTGTCTATGTAGGAACGAGTCAATATCATATGGGAATTACACCTCTTGAAATCTGGAAGGAGTATGGCATTACAGGTGGATCTTTTAATGTTGCACAATGTCGTGCCTGGATGGCTTATTACATGATACAAGAGGTTTTAAAGTATCAGAACCCGAAGGTGATTGTATTGGATGCGGCAGTTCCGCGCGGCGGAGATAATAATATCATTGCTAGTCGGAGGGCGATTAATCAATTCCGTTTTTCATTAACAAAGTTTCAAGCATTATATGATTGTCTGGAGCTTGAGGGAAGTACAATTGATGAAATGATTAATAAATCATTTGAATTTTTTTCTTACCATGATACATGGGATAGCCTTGAGAAGGCAGATTTTACAGATGATATTTCATCATTGGCATATCAGAAGGGCTATTTGCTTACAACAAAGTGTATGCCATATTCGGATATGGCTCATAGTGTTGATCAAAAACCAACACGTTTTATGTTAGATGAAAAGACAGTTGACTATATGGGAAGAATAAAAGCATTGTGCGATGAAAAGGGAGTTGATTTGATTATAGCAAAGCTTCCGAGTGATATGTGGAATATCACGTATTCAGGCATGGTGGGACGCTGGGCGAAGGCAAATGAGGTGGAGTTTCTTGATCTAACACAGAAACAGTTTCAGCGTCAGATGCATTTTGATAATGAAACCTGCTACTTTGATGAAAATCATTTGAATCATGTTGGAGCGGAGATTGTTTCCAACTATCTTGGCAATTATCTAACTGAGCATTACCAATTTGAATCTCATTCTCAGGAAATTGAAGATGCGTGGAAGACAGATTATGAAGCATATGAAGCATACCGAGATTTTCGAATTTTGCAATCAACACAGGATTTATCAGAATTTATTGAGTTGGCAAATAATCCAAACTATATTATTTGTTTGAGCATAAGGGACGATGCAACAAAAGGATTAGCAGACAGTGAATGTGAATCATTGCAGAGTTTAGGATTAAATATGCGTTTTGTGGATCGTTTCCGTACAAGTCTTGCAGCGGTAATTGACGGGGGAAGTGTTGTTGTCCAAAAAGATGGAAATTTTGCACTTAGCTGTGAGTATGAACCATACGCAAATTGTGAAATTCAAGTGACAAGTGCAGGCTATAGTGCAGGAAATAAGTCCAGTATTGTAATCAATGGCAAAGAGTATTCAAAAAATAAGCGCGGATTAAATATTGTTGTGTACGACAAGACAAAAGATGAGGTGATCAGTAGCCGCATATTTGATACTTGGCTAATGCAGGATGAGCGCTGATAGCTTTTGCTTGCACTTTAAAAAGCGCTATAGTATAATAAGAAAAAAAACTGTATGGAAACAGCAGAGAAAGAAGGAAAGTTATGTACAATAAAGTATTAGCATTATTACAGGAGGAATATCCGGAGGTGGATTTTACGTCCTCAGATGAATTAGTGGATGAAGGAATTTTAGATTCTCTGACATTGACCGGTATTATTGCAGCTTTATCTATGGAGTTTGATATTGAGATTCCATATGATGAGATTATTGAGGAAAATTTTAATTCCGTTGAAGCAATGGCTGAGATGGTTGAGAGACTGCAGGCATAAATAATGGAAGAGATGAAGACAACAATTATTGCGGATTTGGAAAAATATGCACACGAGCTGCCGGGAAAACCGGCAGTTTGTGATAAGAAAAGGCAGCTGACATATCAGGAACTGCTTTTCAAAGTTAAGAGAGAAGCAGCTATTTTACAGGAGCATGGAGTAAGATGCACCGATAAAATAGCTGTTTTGGCTGTATCAGGAATTGAATATGTTGTTTCATATTTGGCAATTCAATATCTGGGAGCTGTAACAGTTCCACTTGATAAATCACTTGGATTAGCTGCAATGGAACAGATATGTGAACAGACACAGGTACGTTTATGCCTTACAAATGAACGCCAAAGACCTGCACAGGTGCCTTTTTTATATTTAAAGGAAATCATGCAGGATGTGTTTGAGGATGAATCAATACAGTCACTAGATGAGAAGTTACAAAAAATTTCCTATAAATATCCAAATGATTTCGAGCAGCCATCTGAAATGCTGTTTACTAGTGGAACTACAGGCGTGCCAAAGGGTGTTGTGCTTTCTTATAGGGCAATTTCTGCCAGTATGGAAAATACATCACAGGGAAATGGACTGAAAGAAACGGATGTTATGCTGCTTCCTCTGCCGCTTGGCCACTCATTTGGTATGCGAGTGCTCAGAGCATGTATTCATATGGGAGCTACAATTGTATTGCAGAATGGCTTTACTTTTGCGCGTGATACGCAAAGAAGCATTGATACATTTGGCTGTACAGCTATGGCTGCTGTTCCTGCATCGTTAGGTGTAATGGAATTGCAGATGAAAAAACAGCTGTCAGAAATTCTTGGAAAGCTTCGCTATATTGAATTTGGTGCCGGCTCCTTAAGTCCACAGAAAAAACGTGAACTGATGGAAAGTTTGCCAAATACTGAAATTCATAATACTTGGGGATCTACTGAGACAGGTGGAGCGGTATTCTTAAATCTGGCGAAAAACCCTGAAAAATATCAGTCTATAGGAAAGCCGCTTGAGAGTGTAACTGTACGAATCCAGAACACGGATGGTATGACTGTGACAGGATATGGTCCAGAGGCAGTAGGAAGAATGCAGCTAAAAGGTGATTTAGAGATGTCTGGTTACTGGAAGAGAGAGCCAGAGACGGCTGCCGCTTTAGTAGATGGATGGCTTGTGACAAATGATCTAGTATATCGCGATGAGGATGGTTTTGTCTATATGCTTGGTCGTGCAGATGATATGATTAATACAGGCGGAGAGAAGGTTTCACCAGTTGAAGTTGAAAATGCAGCTTCGGGTTACGAGCAGGCAGCGGAATGCGCCTGCGTTGGCGTGGCAGATCCGAAGGGGATCCTTGGTGAGATTGTCGTGCTGTTTGTGGTGCCAAAAGCGGGTCAGTTTGATGAAGCAGGTATGACAAAGTTTCTATCGGAGCGTCTGGAACGTTTTAAATTGCCTCAGGCGTATGTACTTCTTGAAGAACTTCCAAGAAATCGCATGCAAAAGCTGGATCGTCGTGCACTAAAGACAATTTGGCAGGAAAGAAAAGAAAGTCGTGCAGAGGAACAGTCACCTAAAGAGTCATCAGCTTCGTCAGCAAACGATGCAGGAGATACGTTTGCACAGTCTGTTATAAGCTGCATCAAAAGCAGACATAGCGTGCGTCGCTTTGAAGATAGACCAGTACCGCAGGAACTTTTAGACACGATCATCGAGTGTGGAATCTATGCACCTTCAGGTAAAAATATGCAGACCTGGCGATTTACTGTTTTAACAGACAAAAAACAGATTTGTCATTGGAAAGAGCTTGTTATAAGTCGGGCAGCAGAGCATAAAGTGCGAGTAAGCGGCTTTGAAAATCCAGCAGCGCTAGTTTTAATTTCAAATGATATTCGCAACAAAAATGGTGCTCAGGATTCGTCATGCGCGGCAGAAAATATTATGCTAGCCGCGAATGCATATGGTCTTGGCAGTGTCTGGATCAATGCACTTTTGACGATGTGTGATGACGAGGAAATTAGAAATCAGTTAAAGCAGTGGGGCATTCCAGAACGCCATCAGGTTTGGGCTATGATTGCGCTTGGTTATCCAGAAGGTGAGGCAAAATCACCGAAACGTAATCTGGATGTGGTTCATTATGTGAAATAGAAAGGCATGGAATTGATATGAGCAAAAGAGGGGGAAAGAAACGTCGCTATACTGGGCTGTTAGTTTTTTTGATTGTGGTGTTAGTTTTGTGCAGTGTTTCGATTATCATTTTGGGCATTCTTTTATATCAAAAGAAAGTGTTGGCTGATAGGGGACCGTCACTTCCACAAATTCAGTCGTCAGTCAGTACAGAAGAAACAACAAAAGAGATGAGTACAGAGGCTGTGATCGATGAGATGACGAGTCAGACAGAGGAAAGCGTTGAAACGGCTTCTGAAACAGCAGTACAGGCATTGGAAAAACCAGAAAATCCAGATGCCATCATCGATCTGTCAACAGCACTTTATTCTTATCAAAAGATGGAAAATGATTTGCAGCTTTTAGCAGGTTATTATCCTCAGTATATGACACTTGATACAGCTGGTGTCACCACGGCTGATGGCCGAAATTTGTATGTGATCTATTTTGGAAATCAAAATGCATCGAGACAAATTTTTATATGTGCGGCAACACATGCACGTGAGTATATGACAGCGCAGCTTGTGATGAAACAGCTAGAATATTATTGCGCGCATTATGAAGATGGATCATACAATGGAACTGCATATCGCGATATTTTTGAGAATACGTGCTTTGTTATTGTTCCGATGGTCAATCCTGATGGTGTATCAATAAGCCAGTTTGGAGAGGAAGGCTTAAACAGAGAAGATCTTCGTCAGAATTTAAGAGCAATCTACGAATCAGACAAAAACGGAGGTTATACAGACGAAGCATATGATACTTATCTCACTCGCTGGAAAGCGAATGGTATGGGAGTGGATTTGAACCGAAATTATTCGCCGGGATGGGAGAGTGTAACAGATAGAACCGCACCGTCGAGTGGACTTTACAAAGGAACACAGCCAGGTTCTGAGGCGGAATCACAGGCACTTATGAATATTGTAGATGGCTTAAGCAATCCACTTTTGGCGATCAGCTATCATTCTTACGGATCACTAGTATACTGGCAGTATGGACAGGCAGAGCCGTTGTGGTCCAAGAATCAGCAGCTGGCAGCACATGTAGAGGCATTGACGACATACTATCAGGCAGGCTATTCAAATGAAGCGGGATTTTCAAACTGGTGTGTGAATGTCAAGGGAATTCCATCCGTTACTATAGAGACTGGATTGGTGCCAACACCGCTTCCATTGGATCAGTTTGAATTGCTATGGAGTCAGAACAAAGAGATGTGGGCAATGTTGGGAACAACGTATTAAAGGAGTGATTTGATAAAAAGGAACAGAGAAGTTAGGGAGGACTTATTAGTGCCAGATGACAAATACAGAAAAAAGAACTGGAAGGGAACATTGATCAGTGTGGTAGCAATTGTGGTCAGCCTGATTGTAGTAGTAGGTTGCCTTCTTGGAGGATATATTGGGTATAAAAATTATACTAAAAACCATAAGAAAAAGAGTACAGCTGCGCAGCAGGAAACACAGTTGAGTGGACAAATAGAATCGGTTCAACAGACAAAGAAAGAAACGGTGGTTTCAACAACGGTGCAGATTGAGGAACAAACAACGATCCAGACGGCAGCACAAACAACTACGCAGACAACAGTAGTTCAGACGACTGCTCAGACACAACCTGCGCAGTCAGTTACGGCAGTATTAGGTCAATTGGCTGCATCGAATGCATGCGGTGGAGGTCTGGTACAGTATAATAGCTTTTACGACAATATGGGAACCTACTATGCATCTGGATGGGCGGCGGTGCTTCTGAGACAGATAATGGTTGTGATTTTTCACTAAATTATAATTACCAGACATTTTCGGGAACTGTTGTCCTAAACAGCGAATTTGCTTCCTCTGCAAAATACAGTTATTCAGATCGAAATCATTATGATTATGTTCGGCTTCGCATTTATGGAGATGGGGCATTGCTTTATACATCACCGATTGTTGTATGGGGCATGGAACCCGATTATTTCAATGTGGACGTCAGCAATGTGAATACACTTCGATTGGAAATAAATGGAAAAAACTTTATCCGACTGACAAATGACAGTCTGATTAAGAAATAAAATCTAAAAATAAAAAAACGATTCAGGAAGGGAAGCCAAACTGAATCGTTTTTTTTATTGAGCGTTAATAACCGTAATGACAGTTTTAACAAATTTTAAAAGTATAGCTTCCGCTTACAAGCTCGAAGTCAGCCACACCAGATACAGCAGCAGTATCTGTGATTGCAGCACCTTCAAGGATTTGTACACTATTGTGGCCGCTAGCTGGAAGTGTCAAATGGGCAGTTGTATTTGCTGGGATCGTACAGTGATACACAATCGAGTTATCTTTCTTTTCCCAGGAGGAAGCAATTTTGCCAAACGGTGTTTTCTGTTCACCCTTTGCATAGGTCAGCGTGCCGCCCCAAGATGGAGTCAAAAAGATTTTGTGGTATCCTGCTTCATCCGCGTTTTCTCCTGTCTGAATACCGAGAACGGTACGGTAGAGCCACTGTCCAATTGAACCATAAGCATAGTGGTTGAACGAATTCATTGAAACGTCACCGAATGTGCCTGTTTCTGCAATGTAAGAGTTCCAACGCTCCCAGATAGTAGTTGCACCATTTATAACGCTGTAAAGCCATCCAGGATTACCTTTTTGCTCTAAGAGCGCAAAAGCAAGCTCATTTTGGCCACATTTTGTCAGTGCAGGAAGCAGGTGACTGATTCCAAGGAAACCAACAGAAAGATGATTGTCTCTTCTATGGATTGACTCAACAAAATAATGGGTTGTCTGCGCCATTGTTTCTTCAGGCATGAGATTAAAATCAATCGCAAGTGCATAGGCTGTTTGGCTTGGATGATGGGTGCTTCCAGCATTCTCACAATAGCGTGTCTGATTGATAATAGTACCATCTGCCTGCGGTGTGCCTTTGCTCATCTCACCCCAGTAAGCTAAAGAACCGTCTGGCTGAACCCAAGCCTCACGAAAGGCAGTGCGAATATCCTCGAAACGTTTTTGATAAAGGAAAGCATCATCTGTTTTTCCTAAAATCCGTGCAATGCGAGCCATCAGGTCAGCAACATAAGCGGCATAAGCAGTTGCTGTCAGGATAAATGGAGTAGATTCATCAAATGTCAGATGATCGCCTCGGCTTTGCTGAACCTGAATAAATGGTTTAGAAGAAAGATCTGACTGATCATGTCTTTGTACACCATTGACAGTGCGAAGACCGCAGTTTTGGCGAGAATTGAGACTTTGGTAAGCAATCCAACGCGCCATGCATTCATAATTTTCTTCAAGAACACGAGTATCGCCGTAGGCCAGATACATTTCCCAAGGAACAATTACAGAAGCATCTGCCCAACCGGCACATCCGGCAGGACGGTTATCGCCGCCAAGAGGTGCCGTATCCGGGACAGCGCCCTGACGATTATACATTAGCTGACCGTCGCGCACATCAAGAAGCCATTTATTCATAAATGACTGAACATCCATGTTAAAGGCAGCAGTCGGTGCGAAGACCTGTGCATCACCAGTCCAGCCCATACGCTCATTTCGCTGTGGGCAATCGGTGTACACAAGAAGAGAATTGCCGCGTTGTCCCCATTGAATGTTACTCTGAAGCTGATTGACTAACGGATCGGAACACTCGAAGCTTCCAGTTGTGTCTGGTGTGTTGCAAAGAACAAGACCTTCTAAACTTGTTACACAGCTGATATCGGAAAGCTCACAGCCATTTCCTGTGATTTCCACATAGCGAAAACCATGTGATGTAAAGGAAGGAACAAAAGTTTCTCCGTTTTCATCACCGCTAAAGGTATAGGTGTCAGTATTGGCAGCGGAGCGGATATTTTTGATGTAGATTTCGCCGTTTGCATAGCTCATTTCTCCGTAGCGAAGTTTAATTGAAAGACCACGTTCACCCTTTAAGTGAAGGCGAACTGTTCCGACCATGTTCTGACCAAGATCGTAAACGAAATGACCAGTCGGAATTTCATGCATAGAGATAGGAGTCAGCACACGCTCAATCACAGCGGACGGGCCTTCTTGTGCTGTAAGTTCAAATTTTACAGGATTAGTAAATGTTCCATTTGTAGGAACTGGCTTGCTTGGCCATGGAAGAACGCCACATGCTTTCCAACGTTTGTCACTATTATCAATATGAGACAAATCCTTTGGAAGCAGGCGCGCATCATAATTTTCACCATCAAGATAGTCAGAGTCAACTACAGCGCCCTTATCAGTAAAAAGCCATGAATTATCGGTCACAAGTTCATCCTTGCTTCCATCGGTGTAGGTAACGATCATGCGTCCCATAAAAGAGTTTTGCTCGCCATATTTCATAGGACCGCTGTAACCGCAGTAACCATTGTAATAACCCTTGCCAACGGTAGCCAAAAGCTGATTTTCGCCCTCATGCAGCAGATTTGTCACATCATATGTCTGATAGAAAATGCGAAGGCGATAATCAGTAAAGCCTGGTGCGAAAAAGCTGCCATCGGCGTCAATGCCATTTACTTTTACACGGTAGGAACCGCGTGCTGTTGCATATAGACGGGCAGAGGCAATCTTTTTGGATGGGTTTGCATGGAAAGTACCAAGCAGATTTATAGCTGGAACAGGGCAAGCCAGTTCAAACTGATTTTTTACAGTTAAGATTCCATCCTTACAGGAACCAAGAACAGAGAAAATACCAGATTCATCTGAGAAGCTTTCATTCTGGAAAACAGTGTTGGTTTTCGGGTCAGAAATAACAAGATTGTCATAGTAAGCAGTACTGCCTAACTGCTTAAAGCCTATAGAGAACAGACATCCACGGCGCGGAACAAAAAATCCGGCATTTGGCATCAGGTCAGCTTCTTTTTGAATTATGGTCACATTATTGATAGAAACAGAAAGCTCTCGGTTATTTACTGTAATAGAGATTTTATTCCAATCATGCTCTAAGCCCTCAGAAACTGCATCCTTACTAATTATGTAGCCAACTTTGCTGCCAAGAATAGTCACAGTAGGAATATGGCCTTCTTTGGTGCTGCCATCCCAAGCGTTATCGCAATATTCGTAAATCATAAGTGTGCGGTTATCCACGTCCACATCAAATAATACGTAGTTATCCTTATTTCGGGCAGAGAGTACAATTCCAGCTTTATTACCGATGTCAGTTTTAAAATCAACGTTCATCTGATAGGAGTACAGGCAGGCGGTATTAGTTGTTTGCTTCGGTGAGCCAATCCACTGTGCATTGTTCCACACGGAAGCGTCCTTTCCCATAAGCCCAGTCTCAAACCATGTAACTTCGCTTTCATGCATCATATTTTCTTCATCCCACACGAAGACTTTCCAATAGTAGCGTGTGGAAGGCTCAAGTTTGGTGCAGTCAGCCGTTAACGCGGTGTGCTGTATATAACTCTTTACAATATTACTGTCCCAGATAATGGGAGTCATAGTCTTATCTTTAGAAACGATGATGCGATAAGCGCTCTGCTTAGCACCTGTTCGTGAAGCAGCCATTTGCCAGGAAAACATAGGTGTTTCGCAGTCAACGCCAAGCGGTGTAATTTGTGCCTGTGTGCGGCATTTTACAATAGAAGTGCTCATTATGTCGATCTCCTTTTGCTATTTATTTATCTTTTGGTATCATAGCACAAAAATGGGGGAGTAGCAACCTATGAAGGGTTGTCTGGTCACTAAAATCATGCTATGATAGGGGCAGAGTCTGAATTGCGACTTGAAAAACAAAATATAGTCTGATTATTAGGAGGAGATAGATATGGCTTGCACAACAATATTAGTTGGAAAAAATGCTTCATATGATGGTTCAACAATGATCGCACGAAACGATGATTCAGGAGCCGGACACTATATGCCGAAAAAATTTGTAGTAGTTCATCCAGAGGATAGACAAAAAGTTTATCGCTCTGTGATTTCTCATGTAGAAATTGAACTGCCTGACAATCCGCTTCGCTGTACATCCATGCCAAATGCAGTTGATGGAGAAGGAATTTGGGCAGCTAGTGGTGTGAATGCGAAAAATGTTGCAATGACAGCAACAGAGACAATAACTTCAAATCCGCGTGTGCTTGGTGCAGATCCGCTTGTAGTTTACGAGCCTGCAAAGGATGGAAAAGAAGAAAAAGCGGGTGGTATCGGTGAGGAAGATATCGTTTATATAGTGCTTCCATACATAACAAGTGCGAGAGAGGGTGTAAAGCGTCTGGGCAGTCTTCTTGAGACATACGGTACATATGAGATGAATGGAATTGCATTCCAGGATAAGGATGAAATCTGGTGGTTGGAGACTATCGGAGGTCATCACTGGATTGCAAGAAGAGTGCCGGATGATGTTTATGTAGTAATGCCAAATCAGTTTGGAATGGATGAATTTGACTTAGAGGATGCCTATGGTGAACAGAAAGGTTTTATGTGCTCAGCGGATTTAAAAGAATTTGTCGAGAAAAATCATTTAAATCTTTCTCAGGATGGAAGCTTCATTCCGCGTGATATTTTCGGAAGTCATGATGACTCAGATCATGTGTACAATACACCTCGTGCATGGTATATGCTTCGCACATTAAATCCTCAAACTTTTACATGGGATGGACCAGAGGCTGATTATACACCACTTTCCGATGACCTTCCGTGGTGCCTGATTCCAGAAAAGAAGATTACAGTGGAAGATGTGAAATACGTACTGTCCTCACATTATCAGGGAACACCATATGATCCATATCTTTCATATGGCGATAAGTCTATGAAGGGTGCATATCGTTCAATCGGTGTAAATCGAACTGATTTCCTTTCTGTTATTCAGATGAGAGCAGATCACGAGGATGACAGCCGCGCAATTGAATGGGTAGCATTTTGCTCCAATGCATTTAATACACTGCTTCCATTCTATGCAGATGTCGAAAAAACACCAGATTATGTAGCAAATACAGATAAAAACGTGTCAACTGATAATTTCTACTGGACAAGCAGGTTAATTGCAGCGATGGCAGATGCATCTTACAAGAGTTCTCTGTTCCATGTTGAGCGTTATCAAGGTCATGTGATGGCAAAGAGTCATGCGCTGATTGCAAAATATGATGCAAAATTAGCACAGACTGCAGATAAGGCGGAGCGACTTGTCATTAAGCATGAGGCAAATGAGGCAATTGCACAGATGGCAAAGGAAGAAGCACTCGCAACACTTGAAAAGGTGCTTTCTGAATTGACCAATCAGATGAAGAATGCATATTCCAGATCAGATGCATAAGAATTTAGGATTTATTAATCATTCGGGAAAACTATTTTCCGCTAACGCCTTAATAGAAGATGAATATTCTGTTGGCGTCATTCCTGTCAGATTCTTAAACTGACGTGAAAAATATTGAACGGACTGATAACCAAGTCCGGCAGAAATCTGTGTGAAATTGAGACGGCCGCTTCTTATTTGCTGCTTGGCCGTCTCAATTTTTAATTGGTGAAAATAATTGATGGCTCCCGTGTTAAACTGCTCTTTCATAAGCTTTTGCAGCTGCGTGCGTCCAATTAAATTGTCGTGACAAATTTGCTCAAGTGTAATCTGTTCATGAATGTGCTGCTTTAGGTAGTTTGTGATCAGATCAAGTATTTCTTCCGTGTTTTTTAATTTATAGGAAGCAGGTTTTTTATCAAGTCCAATACTTTGAGCATTCTCAAAACGGCGCAGCAGATGAAGCAGAAATTCTTCCAGATATAGGCGAATGAGCTGTCCGCTGCCAAGCGGCATAGTTTGCTTAAGAGGCATGGCAGCTAAGTAGGGATCATCAAGGCGGCAGTCAAAGCTTTGCTTTGCCTCTTGAATAATTAAAGCAAGTAAGCGCCGCTCTGTCTGGTCAATGCGAAGAATGCGGTCTGAGAGCGCAAAAAGCTGTTTTTCTGATGAAAGCTGTAAATCAGACTTGTTTGACACAGAAAGATCAAATGAGATAACAATCAGATTCGGTGCAATTTGCCCATCAGAGCGCACGGCATGAAATTCATTTGGCTTATGAAAATAAAGTTCACCTGCCTTTAGCCGAAATTCAGTTTGATCACTTGTAATAATAGTCTCGCCTTTGTCTGCATAAACAAACTCCCAAAAATCATGTGTTTCTCCAGAAAAAGTAAAATCAGTACGGTATTCATAATAGTGAATGCTATATATGGTTCTGATAGAAATAGATGTTTGAAAATCAATACCTGGATAATACATAAGCCTCCTCCTTAGCAATATTCTTATACTTTATTATGAATATAAAGAAGCTGTTTTTCAAGTATGTTTTGTATACAAATATCTTCACTATGTATACAATCGTCCGTTTAGTTTAAAGCCATCTTGCTTCCTATTTTTTGTCATGTTATATTGAAGAAAAAAAAGGAAACGAGGTATTTTTTATGGAAAAGAAATTTGAAGTAAGTGAATTTGCACTCGAAGCAGTGCGCCATTTTGAATTCAGCGGTACATTAATAAATGTTCGTCCATTTGGAAACGGTCATATCAATGATACTTATCTGGCAGAGTATGATATTTTTGGAATGGGTCAGGTAAAGGTGATCATTCAGAGAATGAATCGTAATGTATTCAAACAGCCGGAAGAACTTATGGAAAACATTGTAAATGTAACGGAATTTTTGAAGAAAAAAATTGAAAAAAATGGAGGAGATCCGTCAAGAGAAACATTAAATATTATTTCTTCTGTTTATGGAAAACCATTTTATGTAGATTCGCAGGGAGAGTATTGGCGTGCATATAAGTTCATTACAGGGGCATCTAGTTATGATCTTCCAGAGAATCCAAAACAGTTTTATGAGAGTGCGTATGCATTTGGTCATTTCCAGCAGCTGTTGTCTGATTACCCGGCGGAAACATTGCACGAAACTATTGTAGATTTTCATGATACAAAAAAGCGTTATCAAACATTTGAGCGTGCCGTGGCAGAGGATGTTTGTGGACGTGCAGCAAGTGTACAGCGTGAGATTGAATTTATCAGACAGCATAAGGCGGTAGCTAGTGAATTTATGGATCGTCTTGAAAGCGGTGAGCTTTCACTTCGTGTTACACACAATGATACTAAATTAAATAATGTTATGATTGATGACCTCACAGGAAAGGGAATCTGTGTAATTGATCTTGACACTGTTATGCCAGGCCTTGTGATGAATGATTTTGGTGATTCTATTCGTACTGGAGCCAGCACAGCAGAAGAGGATGAAACTAATTTAAGCCTTGTTTCCTGTAGTATGGAATTGTTTGAGACATACACAAGAGGATTTTTAAAGGGTTGTGGCAATTCATTAACACCGCTTGAGGTAAGCCTTCTGCCGATGGGTGCAAAAATGATGACATATGAAAACGGTATTCGTTTCCTGACTGATTATCTGCAGGGCGATGTATATTTTAAGATAGCAAGAGAAAAGCACAATCTGGATCGCTGCCGTACACAGTTAAAGTTAGTTGAAGATATGGAAGCAAAGTGGGATCAGATGCAGGAGATAGTGCAAAAAGTCAGCGCTGAAGTCTGAAATAGTCTTGGCATAATCGAAAAAAAGTAGTAAAATAGGAGAAAAGTTGCAAAAAGGGGTGGCAATGGATGAAAAAGGTAAGACAGCTGGCTCATCATTTCTTCTATAATATAGCATTTGTCAAGAAAATGATCTTCTTATTTTGCATCGGTATTTTGGTTCCGATGATTTTTCAGCAGACAGTATATTATTTAGAGACAGAACGTGGAATAAAAGAACGTATGTTAGCAACGGTCAATGAGGCACTAGACGATAAAACATTAAAAATAACGTCAGTGCTTTCAGAGACCGCTGCATTAGAAAAGCGATATTCAACAAACGAGACGCTGTATCAGTGTCTGGATAAAAAGTATACAAAGGATCTCGACTATCTGATTCAGTATCAGGAAACGTTTCAGGTACTTTTTTCAGAAACAAATCTGTATCCTTATCATATTAGAATGGTTAGATTGTATACAGACAATCCGACACTGATGAATGGCGCCTATGTGAGAAAGACATCCGATATGGAATTAGAATCGCTTGGTGAAACTCTTGATTATGTCAATTTGTATCCAGTGAAGGATCAGACAAATACATATATTCGGACTTCTCATGAAACAAGAAGAATTGCAGGAACATCTGACAGCAGAAGTCTTAGCTTGATTCGTGTGTTTGATTATTATAAGCAGCATGATGCATATCAAAAATTAATTCGTGTTGACATAGAATGTGATGATCTGCTTGCAATTTTGCAGGAGACAAACTTATTTGAAAATATGATATTGACCGATTCTAATAATCAGGTTGTCGTTGCGCTGAATAGTTATTCGAACAGTGGAAAAATGGTGCAGATAAATCCAGAAGAAATGGCGGATAGCGGCAAGCTTTTATTATCACGCGAGCTTTCAAATTTTGGTCTTATTTTATACGGGCTTTATGATATGAGCTCTATTTCAAAGGAGTTTCAAACAAGTAGAATTCAGTCATTTTTTTTGGCAACTGCCAGCATTTTATTTGCACTTGGCTGTGTATATCTTGTGGCAGGAAATATTAGCAGACGGCTAAATCGTCTTGTCACGCAGGCCGATGAGATTGCGCAGGGCAATTTTATCAAAAAGGCAGAATCAAGTACGGCACAGGATGAGTTTGGTGTGCTTGAAAAAAGTATGGATCGTATGAGTGCTCAGCTGGAGGAATTGATTGAGCGTGAATATAAAGCGCAGGTACAGCAGGCACAATTAGAAAGGGAAACAAATCAGGCGCGTTTTTTAGCACTTCAAAGTCAGGTAAATCCACATTTCATGTTTAATGCACTTGAGAGCATTCGATTAAAGGCATGCGTGAAGGGGGAGATTGAGACAGCTCAGATGATCAAATATATGGCAAAAATGTTTCGTAATTTGATTGAGTGGGATGATAATATCATTACAGTTCGTGAGGAGATTGCCTTTTTAGACGAGTTTCTTCATATTCAAGAGTATCGTTTCGAGGATGAGTTTTCCTATGAAATTCATGTGCAGGATGAGGCCTATGAGTGTAAAATTCCGAAGATGATTTTGCAGCCGCTTGTTGAAAATGCATGTGTGCATGGCCTTGAGGCGATCGAGGATAAGCGCCTGGTATGCATCAGCGTAGTAGCCGACTTTACAAAAAATATGCTTTATCTTCAAGTTGAGGACAATGGAGGCGGTATGACAGCAGAGAAGCTTGAGGCGTTAAAGGTTTCTTTTCAGGAAAAGGATGAAAAAGGAAAAAGTGTTGGTTTAAAAAATGTATATCGAAGATTGTCATTATATTATGGGGATCGTATGACATTTGATATTGAAAGTGTCGTAGGAAGGGGGACAATATGCAGGATATGTATACCGTTATGATTGTAGATGATGAGAAAGCAATTCGTGATAGTCTGCCAGTTGTGATTAATTTTGAAATGTATGGTTTTCGCATTTGTCAGACAGCGAGAAATGGGCAGGATGCACTCGAAAAAATACGGCAGGAGCACCCAGATGTACTGCTTCTCGATATTCGTATGCCAATTTTAGATGGTCTTGGACTTTTAAAAGAGTTGTCAGAGCAGATGAAGGAGTATCATCCATTTGTCATTATGCTGTCTGGCTACAGCGATTTTGAGTATGCAAGAACAGCGATTCGCTACGGCGTGAAGGCTTATCTGACTAAGCCGCTCGATGAGGATGAATTGATAAAAGAATTGGAAGAACTAAGGGAAGAACTTGACAAATGTCATGCATATCGGGCAAATGAGAAGCTTTTAATGCAGGCAGATGTAGTAAAAAATATGCTTTACAGCGAAAAGCCAGGGATGCGGGATTTGATGAAAGGAACTTTCTTAATGCATTGTGTGATTTTAAAGAATGAATCTTGGATGGAGCAAAAGGATCTGTATGAGACGGTGCGAAGCTGTATTGAAATGGAGCTTGAGTCCGAACAATGCGTATTTGTGCGAAGCAGAGGGTGCGTATTGACCTATCTGGTGGCAGATAATTGCCTGAATGCATATCAGTCAAGTGTGAGCTTGTTGGGACGTCACCTGCGCCATCGGATGAAATCACAGGGTATTAGCTGTGCTATTTTGTTGGACGAGCATATTTTTGACCTTTCTGCAAACAAATTTCGCAGCGAGTACGACAGTCATCTGTATGAGCTGATGACGCGTGTATTTTGGAGCGAAGAAAAAGTAGTGAGCGATCTTAAAGTATCTGAACAGGCACAGTTTCTTGAGCAGGAAAAAGAAGGATTTGAGGCAATTCGCGCAGCATTTTCACAAAATGATAAGGAGGCGGCCGTGCACAGTATGGAGGCACTTATTTCACAGGCTGTGCAGAAAAAATTAAATATTGTCATGATTCAGGAGCTTAATTATCGCTTCTTTTATCTGCTGCAGGATTTACTGCAAAAGGCACAAAATACGCAGATTTCTCTGACAACATTTGACTGGAGAGAAAGTACATGGTATATGCGTCATGAGGAGTGGGAGAAAGCAGTGAAGCATCAGTTTTTAATGGCGGCAGATTGTCTTACGACAGGAAATGTAGATGAGCAGGGAACTGCGTCACAGATCCTGTCTTATATAAAGAAACATTTCAAAGAGCCGCTTTCGGCAAAAGAGGTGGCAGCACGCTTTTTTATCAGTCCGGTATATGTAGGACGCGTAATACAGCAAGCATCTGGAGAAACCTTCAAGCAGTATGTGAATCGTCTTAAAATGGAGGAAGCCAAGCAGCTTCTTAGTTCATCAGACCAGCTTGTCTATGAGATAGCAGAAGAGCTTGGCTTTAAAGACAGCAAATATTTTATTTCACGTTTTACAGAAGAAACGGGGATGAGTCCGGCTGAGTATCGTAGGAAAAAAGGAAACTAAAAGCAATATTTGCAAAGAGAGCAAGATATACAAATAAAAATGGTTTAAAAAGTGGAATAAAAGCGAAGCTTTCTGGATTGAGGATTGTGAAAAATCACGGTATAATGATGCCATCAAACAAGTTAAGAGAAACCACACAAGACGAGAAAGTGGTTTCAGAAAGAGAGGCATTTATGAAAAAGCGTGGAATGTTAACAATGGTTTTGGCATCAGCAATGGCGGTCAGCAGCTTAGCAGCGATCCCAGCAATGGCAGATGAGACTTCAGCAAGTAGTCTTGATATCTATGGTGGATTAACACCAATGGAAGATGCAGACGACCCGATTACCTATACAATTTTTGTACGTGACCCTGGTGTGGCACCAGCTGACGACAATCCGGTAATCAAAAAGATTCAGGAATTAACCGGTGTGACATTAAAGTTTGAGTATTTAGTAGGTGATCTGGATCAGAAGCTTGGTGTTATGATTGCCGGTGGCGACTATCCAGATGCGATATTTGCAGGAGATGCAGCTACAAAGCTGATGGATGCAGGCGCATTTATTCCACTTGAGGATGAGATTCCAAAGTATGAAAATCTGAATGCAATGTACTCTCAGGTAATGGATTATCTGACTCAGGAAGATGGTCATATGTACAATATGGAAATTTACGGAACCATGAAGAACGATGTGACAAAGAATGCACCAGGATTTGAGTGCGGACTTGGATTTTTTGTTCAGAAGGCAGTTCTTGAAGAGGCAGGCTATCCACAGATTCATACAGTAGACGAGTATTTCCAGATTATTGAAGACTATATGGCAAAGCATCCTGAGATTGATGGCGTTAAGACAACAGGGTTTGAGATTTTGGCAGATGGTTGGAGAAACTGGGCACTGTTAAATCCAGTTCAGAATCTGCTTGGTGCAGGAAATGATGGTGCGATTTTTGTAGACCAGAATACATTTGAGACATCCTTCTTCCAGATCAGTGATGATGCATATGATTTCTACAAGAAGTTAAACGAAGAATATCATAACGGTGTAGTTGATCCAGATACGTTTACTCAGGATTATGACCAGTATATTGCAAAGCTGACAACAGGAACTGTTCTTGGTTTCTATGATCAGAACTGGAACTTCAGTAGTGCAGTGAATCTGTTAAAGGCAGATGGAAAATATGATCGTACTTATGTAGCACTTCCAATCACCAACCCAGGTGTGACAGACGGCTATATGGATCAGTCGAATGGTATTCCGACAGGAACCAATGGTATCGGAATTACGATCAATTGTGAGAATCCAGATCGACTGCTTCGATTCTTTGACTGGATGCTTCAGAGAGAGGTACAGGATTACTTACAGTGGGGCGAGGAAGGAACCGACTGGGTTTACAATGAAGAGGGAACAGGAAGATTATTGACAGATGAGCGTCGTGCAATCAATTATGATACTGCACAAAAGCGTGATAAGACTGGTTTCCCACTGTGGAACTACTGCCCGAAGTGGACAGGACTTTACACGGAAGATGATATGCCATGTGGACCAGACGAGTCAGCTGATGAGTATCTGGCAGCGCAGTCTGATTATGATCAGAGCTTCTTAGAGGGTTATGGAATCAAGTATCCAGCAGAGATGTTCTCCGATCCGATCATTCGTCCAGCATACTATCCAGTATGGGCAATGTCACTTGAAGATGGCAGCGCAGCTGCAGTTGCAAGCACAAAGATTACGGACGTGACCATGAAGTTTTATCCAAGATTAATCCTTGCTTCTGATGAGGCAGAATATGACTCTATCTGGGAAGATTTCTTAAGTGAGTTCAATGCAATTGATCTGGATGCATATCAGACTGAGATCGACAGACAGATTGAATTAAAGATGGGCAAGTAAATTCGTGACTTTTGATAAGAGGAGGGTGCAACTTCCCTCCTCTTGTTTTATAAAAAAGAGCTGTGAGAAAGGGGTCGTGTCGATGAAACAGAAAAAACAAAAACAGCCGTTAAGTAAGACATTCAAAAAAATTGCAACAAACAAAGTTCTCTATATTATGCTGGTTCCTTGCATGATATATACCTTTATTTTTTCGTATTATCCATTAACTGGATGGATTATGGCATTTGAAAATTACAAACCGGCAAAGGGCTACTGGGGATCTAAATTTGTCGGATTTGATCAGTTTCGATTTTTATTCGAAGATATAGAATTCTGGAGAAGTATGCGAAATACATTGGCTATGTCCGTGATGAATCTGATATTTAGCTTTTTATTTGCAATTGTATTTGCACTTCTTTTAAATGAAATTAAGTCTCTTCCGCTCAAAAAGATTACACAGACAGTGTCATACCTTCCACATTTTTTGAGCTGGATTATTGTGTGTTCTTTGATTTCCAAGATGCTTTCCACAAACGATGGTGCAGTCAATAACGTACTTATGAAACTGGGATTGATTAAAGAGCCTTTATTATTTTTAGGTGATCAGAAGTATTTTTGGTGGATTACTACATTTGCTAATATCTGGAAGGAAACCGGATGGAATTCGATCATTTACATAGCAGCAATTGCTGGAATAGATCAGTCTCTTTATGAGGCAGCAGAGCTTGATGGTGCAGGACGTTTCCGCAAGATGTGGCATGTCACACTTCCAGGAATCAAGTCCACCATTATCGTATTGTTAATTATGAATCTTGGCTGGGTTATGAATGCAAGCTTTGAGGTTCCGTATATCTTAGGAAGCGGACTCTTACAGGATGTATCTCAGACAATTGATATTTTCGTTTTGAAATATGGTATGAATATTGGAAACTATTCGCTTGCAACAGCAGCTGGTATTTTCAAATCAGTGATCTCGCTGTTTTTGGTATTCTCAACCAACGCAATAGCAAATAAGATGGGCGAGAGCAGTTTGATGTAAGGAGGAATGAATATGATACGAAGAAGAAGACCACGCAAAAAATTTCATATTAATAAAAGAGACTTGCGTCCAGAAAATATAATCTTTACATGTGTAAATACACTGATTATGCTGTGTGTGATTGTTGTTATGCTATATCCGTTCTGGAATACAGTTGCTGTATCCTTTAATGATGCGCAGGATACGCTTCGCGGTGGCATCAAGCTATTTCCAAGAGTTTTTTCTATGTACAGCTATCAGAGCGTATTTAAAAATAAGCTGATGCTAATAGCGGCGATCAATTCTGTGCTTCGAACCCTGATTTCAACTGTACTTGGCGTTATCATTGGCTCAATGATTGCTTATGTATTATCAAGAAAAGAGCTTGTGGCAAAGAAATTTATCACATCATATTTTCTTGTTACGATGTATATTTCAGCAGGACTGATTCCGAATTATTTCTTAATGAAGGATTTAAAGATGTTAAATAGCTTTGCTGTCTATGTTGTTCCGGGACTTGTAAGCGTTTATAATATCATTGTTATTCGTTCATTTATTCAAGGTCTTCCAGAAAGCTTAACGGAGGCAGCTATGGTGGATGGTGCAGGTCATTTTCGCTGCTATTGGCAGATCGTGCTTCCATGCTGCAAGCCAGTTTTGGCAACAGTTGCACTGTGGTGTGCAGTAGGCGCATGGAATCAGTGGTTTGATACGTTCCTTTATTGTTCAAGCAAAGAAAACCTGACCACGCTTCAGTATGAGATGATGAAACTTTTATCATCGGCCACACAGTCAGGACGAGATCTGTCTAGTGTATATGGAAATGGACAGCAGGTAGCAAACACAATCACACCAACCTCGATACGTGCAGCTGTAACAATTGTTGCTTCTGCTCCAATCTTAGTTGTATATCCATTTTTGCAAAAATATTTTGTAAAGGGTGTAACGCTTGGTGCAACGAAAGGTTAATCATAAAAGAAGAATGGTTGCTTGCCAAGTGGCAAATTCGTTGTCAATTTGATGAAAATTGCTTTCGATACGCACTCGGTGTGCAACCAATTTCTTTTTTGAAACTCCGGTTAAAGGAAGAAACATCGTGAAAACCGCAGGCAAGAGCAATTTTACAGATAGCATCATTCGTTTCGACAAGAAGTTGGGAGGCCTTCTTTAACCGAATCTGGTTTATGTAATCCCAGTAGGTATGTCCAGTACAGTTTCGAAAATGTCTGGCAAAATAAAATTTTGAGAGGCCGGTCTGTGTGGCAGCTTCCTCAAGTGAGGGAATGTGTTCAAAGTCAGTCTCAATTTCAGATAAAAGTGTCTGAATGGCAGCTTTGTGATCTGAGTTTGCTAACTGACTTTGTGTATTGGGAATAATTTTACCAGCAAGAAAATTTTGTGTGTAACAAATGAAAAACTGCAATAAAAGAGAATATATTTGTAAAATTCGAATAGGGCTGTCACTCCAATAGATTTCTGCGCATTGCATAAGAACTGTAATTTCATGCTCATATATATCAGGACAAGTTGTCTGGTTTATCAAAACAGCAGTAGAAAAAGCATTGCGTATAAAGCGAAAATCATACATGGAGTTAAAGATTGTCAGCTCAAATAAAAAGATAAAGCGAGATCCTTCACCTTTTGGATTTCCTTGTATGGAGTGCAATGCACCAGGGGGAACAACAAGAATATCACCAGGTTGAAGATGAAAAATCTGGTTTTGTACTGTTACGGTGTAGCAGTTCTCCAGTGCAACAATCATTTCAGTGGCATTATGCCAGTGCGTCATATAGCGATCAGGCTGTTCATTGTACCACAGACGAAGAGCCGCGTTTTCAACAAAAGGCGGATGCTCGTATTCTTCAGGCTCACTTATTTGAAGGCCTTGTGCAAGATCAGGCTGATTGTGATATAAAGCGCGCTTTGATTCGGAAAGAGAAAAAAGATAGCTAGGATTCATATGGCAGCTCCTTTCAGGGCGAAAATAAAGACTTTTTATAGTATAGCACAGAGAACGGCGAAAAGAAAAGATCAGGAGGAAAAAAACATGGAAGAACGAATCTATCGAAATATTTGGAAAGAGATAGGAATCAGCGATGTGCAGGTAGAAGAACGCCTGTCACAATTGATTTCTACATTTTTTTACGATGAAAATGAACGGCTGTATTTCCCTGTGGGGGACGATATGGCTTATATTGAAGATACAGGAAATAATGATGCACGTACAGAGGGCATGTCTTATGGAATGATGATTTGTGTGCAGTTAGACATGAAAGAGGAATTTGACCGAATCTGGAAATGGGCAAAAACATATATGTATATGGAAGAAGGCGAAAATGAGGGCTATTTTGCTTGGTCATGCCAGACAGATGGCACGAAAAATTCATATGGCCCGGCTCCAGACGGTGAGGAATATTTTGCTATGGCTTTGTTTTTTGCATCACATCGCTGGGGGGATGGAGAAGGCATTTTTGCATATGAAAAAGAAGCAAAAGAGCTGCTTCGCGCCTGCATTCATAAAGGAGAAAATGGCAGACCAGGAGAGCCTATGTGGAATCGTGAAAACAAGCAAATTTTATTTGTGCCAGGCTCAACATTTACCGATCCGTCCTACCATCTTCCTCATTTTTATGAATTGTTTGCAAAATGGGCGTATGAGGAAGATCGGCCATTTTGGGCAGAGGCAGCAAAGGTAAGTCGCCAGTTTATGAAGCAGTCAAGCCACCCAAAAACAGGTATGTCGCCAGAATATGCAGAGTTTGATGGCTCTCCGGTAAAGCAGGTTTTTTCATGGGGACGTCATGATTGGTTTTACAGCGATGCCTACCGCACAGCAGCCAATATTGGACTAGATTATGCTTGGTTTCAGACAGATATAGGTCAGACACAGGCAGTATCACGTTTACAATATACATTAGGCGTTGTAAATAAAGAAAATCCGTATATGACCTATGAAGTAGATGGTACAGTTTTAGATCAGGAGGCACTTCACCCGGTAGGACTTCTTGCGACAACTGCAGAGGGAAGCTTGGCTGTATTAAAGAAGCCATTAGACTTAGATTTGCAGCAGTTGGCAGAAAATTTCTTGGAGGATAGGTCAATTTGTGAATCAGATGAGGAAAGGTTAGCTCTCTGGTGGATTAAAACATTTTGGGAGACTCCACTTCGTACTGGAAAACGTCGCTACTATGACAATTGTCTGTATATGTTTGCATTTTTAGCGCTGGCCGGAAAGTATCGAATTTGGTAATCTATTGGACTGTGATAGTATGACAACTAATCTATAAATTTGTCGCAAAAATGCAGTGACATTGCAAAAAAATGCGCTATAATCATCTGTAGAAGTTTAAATCGTGTGCTTTCGGGGTCTGGGGTCAGTTCTGCCTGACCCCAGTCTCTAAATAGGATAGGAAACGGCAACAAAATTTGCAAAAAAGGAGAGAGGAACATGGAAAAATTATGGTATCAAAAGCCAGCAGATGAGTGGGAAGAAGCGCTACCACTTGGCAACGGACGACTTGGCGCAATGGTATTTGGTCAGATCCAAAAAGAACAGATTCAGGTTAATGAGGAGAGTATTTGGTATGGAAAAAGACGGGAACGAATCAATCCAGATGCCAAGGAAAATTTGCCTAAAATCCGAGAATACATTCGAAATGGTCAGATTCAAAAGGCACAGAAACTTATGAGTCTTGCAATGACTGGATGCCCATATGGCGAACGAATGTATCAGACACTTGGTGATATCTCAATTGAGATGGATCTGCCAGAGGAAAAGATAGAAAAGAATGCAGATTCTGATGCAAATACGAATTATTATAGAGAGCTTGACCTGTCAAAAGCCGTGTGCCACGTGCAGCATACTTGCGAAAAAATCGAATGCAAAACGATGAAGATTGAGCGCACTTATTTTATCTCACATCCAGATGACTGCATGATTGTTCATATGAAGGCAAGCGGCGGTCAACTAAGCTTTGTCGCAAAATTGGACCGTGATAAATATTTTGATTCGGTTGGAAAATGCGATGATCACACAATTTTTCTAAGCGGAAATCTCGGAAAAGATGCACCTGAATTTGCAATGTGCCTTCGGGCAAAAGTCGTTGGTGGAAGCGTGAAAACGATTGGACAAAGTTTGCTAGTGGAGAAGGCAGATGAAGTGATTTTATATTTTGGCGCAGATAGTAGCTTCCATTACTCAGAGGAGGAAGTGAAAGAATGGGCAGATCCACAGCAAAAATTGGTGGAAAAGTTAATTGCTCATTTGGATCTGGTAATGGAAAAAGACTATGAAAAAGTATTAATGGCACATATTCAAGATTATCAGTCTCTGTACAATCGTGTGTCATTTCAATTAAAAGAAGAGAAAAGCATAGAAGCACTTGCAACTGACGAGCGACTTTTGAGAGTAAAAGACGGCGGTGAAGACATTGGACTTTCAAAGCTTTTGTTTGATTATGGTCGATATCTATTGATTTCGTGCAGCAGACCAGGTACGCTTCCAGCGAATCTTCAAGGAATCTGGAACAAAGAATTTCGCCCAGCTTGGGACAGCAAATATACTATCAATATCAATACAGAGATGAACTATTGGCCAGCTGAAAGCTGTGCTCTTTCTGAGTGTCATCAGCCACTATTTGATCATCTAGAGAGAATGAGAAATCATGGACGAAAGGTAGCAAGAGAAATGTATGGCTGCAGAGGTTTTGTGGCTCATCACAATACTGATATCTATGCAGACTGTGCACCGCAGGATAATTGCATGTCGTCCACATTTTGGGTGATGGGCGCTGCATGGCTTTGCACTCATCTTTGGACTCACTATGCGTATACAAAAGATCAGGACTTTTTACTCAAAGCGTATCCGATCATGGCAGAGGCAGCTTTATTTTTCTTAGATTATATGGAAGAAAAGAACGGATATCTTGTCACGAATCCATCTTCATCACCGGAAAATACTTATATTATGCCAAATGGAGAGAGTGGCTGTGTATGCATCGGTTCTGCTATGGATATGGAAATTCTTCGTGATCTATTTACAGAATGTTGCGAGGCGGCTAAAATCTTGAAAGAAAAGATAAATACCTGTGTAATTCCAAGCGTGACCAATGTATCACTTCTTCAAGGTCAGATTGAGGAAGCTTTAAAAAAGATTCCACCGATTCGCATTGATTCAACTGGACGAATCATGGAGTGGATGGAGGAATATGAGGAAAAAGAGCTGGGGCATCGCCATATGTCTCATTTGTATGCGCTGTACCCATCGGATCAGATCAGTGTCGATCAGACACCAGAGCTTGCAGAGGCTGCAAAGAAAACACTAAAAACGCGTCTGTCGCATGGTGGTGGTCATACCGGATGGAGCCGTGCATGGATCATTAATTTTTATGCAAAGCTTCGAGATGCAGAGAGTGCAGCAGAAAACATTCGCCTGATGCTTACAAACTCGACGTATCCAAATCTGTTTGATCGTCATCCACCGTTCCAGATTGATGGAAATTTTGGTGTGACAGCAGCGATTGCGCAGATGCTTGTTCAAAGCGGAGAAAACGAGATCATTTTGCTTCCATCATTGCCAAGGCAGTGGGCAGACGGAAGCGTGAAAGGACTTCGTGTAGTAGGAAATGCTTCGGTTGATTTGGCATGGAAGGATGGAAAATTGGTTGAATTTGCAATCTATGCAGACAGTGAATACAATGGAACACTTGTTTATGGGAAAAAGAAGAGTTTGATTTACATTGAAAAAGGAAAAAGCATTCGAGTAAATGGGCAGCTTGAGCAGAAAAAGTAAGAATATGTTTGAAAAAGGAAGAAGAAAAAGAGAATGGAAATGAAAAAAAAGATAACAGCAAAAAATCCCATTATTGATTCCGATTTTCCAGATCCAGATATCATACGAGTTGGAAACACTTATTATATGGCAAGTACAACGATGTATTTTATGCCGGGTTGTGTGATCTTGCGTTCCTATGATCTGGTAAGATGGGAAATTTTATCACATGCCTATCAAGAACTTGACAATACGCCACGCTATTATATGGAAGGAAACCAAAATATTTATGGCGAAGGCATGTGGGCACCTACGTTTCGATACCATAAGGGTACCTATTATATTGTTTTTACTGCAAATGACACTCATAAGTCCCATCTGCTAACAGCGAACGATCCAAAAGGACCGTGGGAACACCGAACGATTGAGGGCTGGTATCATGACAGTGGCTTATTCTTTGATGACGACGATCAAGTTTATATTGTGCATGGACAAAAAACACTTTTTTTAACTCAGTTAAATGAAGATTTGTCGGGACCAAAGGAAAATGGCTTAAAACGAATCGTGGTACAGGATAGAGAAGATGCCGATCTTGGCTACGAGGGTTCTCATATGTATAAAAGGAATGGAAAATACTATATTTTTACCTGTCATATGGGAAAAGGAAAGAAAAAAACTGAGGACTGCTTCGTGTCAGATTCTCTTACAGGAGAATTTATCGGAGGCTGCGTTATTGACGATGATTGCGGCTACCATGGCCTTGGCGTAGCGCAGGGAGGTATGATTGATACGCCGAATGGAGATTGGTATGCATTTATGTTTCAGGATCGAGGTGCGTTAGGGCGAGCTCCTGTGTTAATTCCGATGCAGTTTGAACGGGATTTTCCTGTAATTGGAGAAAAAGGAAAAGTTCTAAAAGAAGTTCAAGTACCAGATACAGGCTATCACTATGAAAAGATCAATGGAAGTGATGATTTTTCCTATCTACCAGATGAAAAAGGCGAGGTCCATTTGAAATGCTTTTGGGAATGGAATCACCAATCAATTGATACGGCTTGGTCAGTTACAGAAAATCCAGGGCATCTTCGGCTACATTCAAAGAAGATTTCCCCAACTTTATTTCAAGCATATAATACGCTAACCCAGCGCACGGTTGGACCCAAATGTGCAGCAGAGGTAACAGTTGATTTCTCACAGATGAAAGATGGCGATGTGGCAGGAATTAGTACATTTATTGGAAACTACGGTTTTATCGGAGTAAAAAAAGAAAAAGACCAGTATTATTTAATCATGATGGGGCGTCCGGCGAAGGACACCAGTGTGTTTGGACAGTTTGAATATGAAAATCCAGGCATTGAATATCAGAGGGTTCCAATAAGCGATACATCGGTTTGTCTTCGCGCAGAGGCTGATTTTACTGACAAGAAAGATCGGGCATCTTTTTTCTATAAAAATCGAGAAGGTTGGCAGAAGCTTGGCATTGACCAGCCAATGTATTTTAAGATGGATTTGTTTACTGGATGTCGTTTTGGATTGTTTTATTATTCGACCAAGAAAACTGATGGATTTGTAGACTTTTCTAAATTTCAATTTTTTGAACCGAAGGAGGAAGGATGAGAGAATGTCGTTTATTAAATAACAATTGGAAATTTACCTATGGAGATCAGGTAACTGCCACAAGTAAAGAGATTGCAAGCTGGCAGGACATTGGAATTCCACATTCATTTGGTATTCCATATTTTATGGAAAAAGAGTTTTATGTTGGATATGGAACTTACTCAACCTGGATTTCATTGGCGGAGGAAGACTGTAAAAAAAGACTTCGATTGGAATTTTTAGGTGTTTTTCAAAAAGCGCGTGTTTATTTAAATGGAGAAAAGGTTGGGGAGCATAGAGGTGGTTATACACCGTTTTTGGTAGAACTTACAAATGTGGCTCGTCCAGGAAAAAATCATTTGATTGTCAGCGTGGACAATCTGTGGGATGCAAGGCTTGCTCCGCGTGCAGGAGAGCACCAATTTAATGGCGGTATTTACCGTGATGTGCAGCTGATTTTAACAGAATTTTGCGGTATTGAGGAATACGGGGTATTTGTACAGACAACGAAGCTTGAAAGAGAAAATGAAGATCCGAATGGATGGAATGCAACTGTAAAAATTGATACACAGGTATTTGATCAGCGCCCTGATATTGGAGAATATCAAAACAATGGGCTATCCCAGATGCAAGAACCACTTTTTCTTGAAACTTGTATTTTGGATGGAGAAACTGTGCTGGCAAAAGAAATCTCACGAATCAACATGAAAACGGAAGGAGAGATTGATTCTGAAAAGAAGGATCGTAACAGTACTTCAAGTCTGAATTCGAAGACAATTACTCAGCAAATTTCGTTGTCAGGTATACAACCGTGGTCACCGAATTCGCCTAAATTGTATACAGTAGTCAGCCGTGTGAGCTATAATGGAATTTTAGTTGACTGTGTGCGCACAAATTTTGGCATTCGAACAGTACGATTTGACAAAGACAATGGATTTTTCTTAAATGGAGAGCATTTTGCCATTTTAGGTGCTAATGTGCATCAGGATCACGCAGGATGGGGCGATGCTGTTACGCGTGCCGGTATTCAAAGAGACATTCGTATGATAAAAGAGTGTGGCATGAACACGATTCGCGGTTCTCACTATCCACATCATCCATATTTTGCACAGGTTTGCGATGAGGAGGGAATCCTATTTTGGTCTGAGATGTGCTTCTGGGGAACTGGTGGTGACAAAAGAGATGGCTTTTGGGTGGCAAGTGCCTATCCGCCCAAAAAAGAAGATCAAAAAGACTTTGAGAAAAGCTGCCTGGATCAGCTAGAGGAGATGATCCGGTCTCAGCGCAGTCACCCATCTATTATTTGCTGGAGCATGTGCAACGAAGTTTTCTTTACCGATGCACCGGTAAAGGATAAGGCAAAAGAGCTGATTCGAAAAATGGTAGAGCGTTCTCATGAGCTTGATCCATCGAGACCAGCAGCAGTGGGCGGTGCGCAGAGAGATGGATTTGACGTGCTAGGAGATCTGGCAGGCTACAATGGGGATGGAGCAGCATTGTACCATGATCCAGGATTTCCGAGTTTGGTTTCTGAATATGGAAGTAGCATAGAGACGCGCCCAGGAAAATTTGAGCCGCGATTCACCGATGGAACTGAGATTGACTATCCGTGGCGAAGCGGAAAGATTTTGTGGTGTGGCTTTCATCATGGCAGTATTTTTGACGGCATGGGTTCAATGGGAATGATCGATTATTATCGTTTGCCACTTGCCTGTTGGTACTGGTACCGAGAGCATTTGGCTGGAAAAAGTGCACCAAAACCAAAGAAAGAAGGCACTCCTTTTCAGATTTGTCTGAGCAGTGATGTTAATAGATTTCGTGCAAACGGACAGGAGGATGCATGGATTTGTGCAGAACTTTTGGATCAAGAAGGAAATCCGATTTCAAATGAAATCGAGCTGACATTCACAGTAGAAAAAGGAGATGGTATTTTCCCAACTGGAAAGACGATCACGTTCTCACCAGAAAAGAAAAACATGTTGGATGGACTTGCTGCAATCGAATTTCGAAGCTGGTATGGCGGTGAAAATGTGATTTGTGCAACAGCAGATGGTGTAAAATCTGCAAAGATTTGTATTTTTGTAGATGGAGAGCCAAAACCCAAGAACACGGTGTTAAATCCGATGCTTCCACCGCCGTATACAGTAGGAGAGCCAAAGCCAAAAGAAAGGTACGATGAGGCAAAGAGGCATCCAGTATTTGCTGATAGCTTTGAGATCGGGCATGAGCCTTATTTTGTGACAGCAGAGGAAGAAGGCAGTTGGATGCCAAAAATGTCAGATTCATCAAAGTATCTATCAGAACAGATGCATTGGGTTATGGTTGACCTTGAAGGTGTCAGACGGATCAATCAGTTAGAGGTTAGCTTTGAAGAAGAGCCAGATACACTGGAAAAATCAAAAAAGAACTTGCCACAGACAATTGTGGCAGAACTTCGTTCAGATTTAGAGTGGGAGAAGGTTATATTAAAAAGGAAAAAAGAAAATCAGAAAGGAAACGATTGCAAAGAGTGCTATCAGGCAGAGGGAATCTACTTTACTCGCTATTTTAGAATTGACTGGAATCAAACCAAACTGCCTGTAGCGCAAATCCATCTTTGGACAGGAGGAGAAGAGAATGAATGAAGTGATTCAAAAAACCATTCAAATTGAAGAAAACAAAGAATATGTATTCCGTAATCAGGTAGATTTCTGCATTGGAACAGGACGAATGGGACTTGCGCTGACAAAAGAATATCAGGAGCAGCTGTCACTTGTACAAAAGGAGATTGGCTTTTCTCATATCAGAGGTCATGGACTATTTTGTGATGATATAGGTATTTATCAGGAAACGCCAGAAGGTGAGTCAGAGTACAATTTTACATATCTTGACCGTGTGATGGACAGCTATATCTCGCTTGGTTTGCGTCCATTTTTGGAGCTTGGCTTTATGCCGCAGAAAATGGCATCAGGAACGCAGACTATCTTTTACTGGAAGGGAAACACAACACCGCCAGCAAGCTACAAGAAATGGACTGATATGGTAACGGCGCTTTTGTCTCATCTTTGTGAGCGCTATACCACCGATGAAGTTGTTACTTGGCCAATTGAAGTATGGAATGAGCCAAATCTGCCAGGATTCTGGGAAAATGCAGATATGCCTGAGTATTTCAAACTGTTTCATACAACATTTGATGCAATAAAAAAGTTAGACAGCAGATTTTTAGTTGGCGGACCAGCTGTGTGCGGAGGAACCGATGAAGTGTGGATCCGTTCCTTTATGGAATATTGTGAAACAAATGATCTTGCCGTAGATTTTGTAACAAGACATCACTATACCTCCGAGCCACCAAAGACACAAGGACATTACAGCTATATTGAGCTGATGGATCCAGAGGATGGCTTTGCCAATCTTCATACGACAAGAGAGATTATTGACAGTTTCCCTCGCTTTAAGGGACTGCCAATTCACATTACGGAGTTTAACACTTCATATGTGCCAAACTGCCCAATTCACGATACAAATCAAAATGCAGCATACATTGCGCATCAGCTTTCGCGCCTTGGTGATGATAACGAATCATATTCATACTGGACGTTTGGTGATGTATTTGAAGAGTTTGGTGTACCGTTTACTCCATTTCATGGCGGTTTTGGCCTTGTCGCAAATGGCTGTATTCCAAAGCCAACTTTCTGGACATTTGCTTTCTTTAAAAAGTTAAAAGAGAAGAAAGGTATCTGTGTCTACAAGGATGAAACTTGTGTTGTGATGAAATATGAAGATGGTTCTTACAGGGGAATTGGATGGAATGCGACGAGGAATCGTTCTGGAAAAGATCTTTGTTTAAATCTGACGATACCAACCACGCAGTCAGCCTCCACGGATGCATATCTATTTCTGACGCAGACAGTCGATGAAGAGAACTGTAATCCGCTAAAGGTATGGCATGATCTTGGTGAACCGGCAAACCCGACAAAAGATCAGATTGATCTTTTAAAGCAGACAGCCCGTCCACAGATTCACACCGAGCGTATGGTACCTGTATCAATGCCAGAATCACACATTTCGATTGAACTAAATATCAAGGAAAATGGTGTTGTTTACTTTTCTCTTGAACCAAAACCACTTCATCCAGATCGTGGCTACTCATATGAGCTCGTAATGCAGTATGAAAAAAGATAAGGCAAAAAAGTAAAAATAACGTAAAAATCGCATATTGTCAAAAAAAACTCCTTTGCTGTATAATGAACAATGTAAAAAACAGCAAAGGAGTTGAATTTATGAAAGATATGAAGCGACTGTTCGGGTATATGGGGCCTTACAAAAAGGACATGATTCTCGGCGCGCTGTTTGTCATGATCGAGACTGGTTTTGAGCTGTTTATCCCGATCATGATTTCAAACTTGATTGATATCGGAGTGGCAAATCACGATGTCAATTATATTTATGTAAAGGGAGTCCAGATGGCACTGCTTGCACTTGGAGCACTTGTCACTGGTCTTTTGTATGCCCATTTTTCAGCAAAGGCCTCATATGGATGGGGTGCAGAGATTCGAAAGGCAGAATATGCAAGAGTACAGCAGTATGCATTTTCTAATCTTGATCATTTTGTGACATCATCTTTGATTACAAGAATGACAACAGATGTTAATGTACTTCAAAACATGATAATTTCAGGCTTTCGTCCGATTACTAGAGGTCCGTCACTTTTGATCATGGGAATTGGTCTTTCCTTCTATATGAATCCGAAGCTGGCGTTTGTTTTTGTGGTGTGTACACCGATTTTAGCAATCATTCTTTTTTTGATTGTGCGTAAGGTTGCACCGATGTACACCAGACTGCAAAGCATTATGGATCGATTAAATCAGGTTGTGCAGGAAAATCTTACAGCAATTCGTGCTGTCAAGGCATTTGTCCGTGACGAGTATGAAGAGGACAAATTTGAAGAGGTAAACCGTGATATGGCAAAGTCAAGTGAAACTACGTTTCACTATGCGGTGTTGAATCTTCCGGCTTTTCAAGGAATTATGTACACTACGATTGTCATGATTTTGTGGTTTGGCGGAAATATGATCTTAAAATCTGAACTGGCAGTCGGAAATCTGACTGGCTTTTTAAGTTATAAAATTTTTAGGCGAAAACCCAGGCACATTTAATTAAAAAATTTATGCTATTAAATCGGGAAAAAATCACATTCTTTGAACTTGCACATTGAGAAATTAAAGGAAAATGCCAGTTGACGGATGAAGAACGTGACTGACAATGAATATCATAGTAATAACCATTGTAACTATCAAATGAAACATCCTGTCGTCTGGAGAGCCTGACGTTAAACGATTCTAATTCTTACCAATTATAAAAGTCAGTTAGCAGGCTAAGAAAATTTGTTGAATAATTAGACAATGATGTCGAATTTTGTCGAATTATTATACATGCAATTATCAATTTCGTGTTTGTGATTTCTTGTAAAGTATGATATACTAATTATAGTAATAAGGAGTATATATTCACTATTAATAAGAAAAAGCAATCGATAGATTCCTAAGTTGATTACTGGGAAAGAAAGGAGTTTTATGGCAATTCGGAAAAAGCAGGAGCCAGACGAATATCAAAAAGCATTGTGTAAGTTCCATAAAAAATCAAATCGACATGTTGTCGTGTTTGAAGCTGATATAAGCG
>ENA-USUG01000800-USUG01000800.1-human-gut-metagenome-genome-assembly--contig:-NODE-800-length-54317-cov-15.706508_pt1 | contig 54317 bp, 44 predicted proteins | sample MGYA00250059_ERZ773394 | MGnify/ENA primary metagenome ERZ773394 (study PRJEB29103, sample SAMN06111957) | human gut metagenome | biome: human gut; feature: ankylosing spondylitis patient; material... | reverse complement strand
TTTTTTAGTTTTTATCTTTTAACTTTTATCTTTCCAATGAGTAATATTGTTGCAATAGTAGGACGTCCCAACGTGGGGAAATCAACACTTTTCAATCGTTTGGTCGGTGGTCGGAAAGCCATCGTAAACGAGGAAAGCGGGGTAACCCGTGACCGGAATTACGGAAAATCAGAGTGGAACGGCAAAGAATTCTCGGTGATTGACACCGGAGGATACGTTTCCAACAGTTCGGACATTTTCGAGGAGGAGATTAACAAACAAGTATTGCTCGCCATGGACGAAGCCGACGTGATTCTGTTCGTCTGCGACGTGGAACTCGGTATCACCGATCTGGATTACAGTTTCGCCCGTATGCTCCGGAAAGTCAATAAGCCCATCTACCTTGTAGCGAACAAGGTGGACAATGGAGAACGTCTATACGATATACACGAATTCTACAAATTGGGAGTCGGAGAAGAAATCTTCCCCGTGGCCTCTATCAACGGTTCGGGAACCGGTGATCTGCTTGACAAGCTGGTTTCACATTTCAACACCGACCCGGTTGAAGACATGGAAGAACTTCCTAAAATTGCCATCGTGGGACGTCCCAACGTGGGAAAATCCTCCACCATCAACGCCCTTATCGGGGAAGAACGTAACATAGTAACCGACATTGCCGGAACTACCCGCGACACGATCACGACTCGCTACAATCGTTTCGGACACGACTTCCTGCTGGTGGACACGGCTGGATTACGTAAAAAAGCGAAAGTCAGCGAAGACGTGGAATTCTATTCCGTGATGCGTTCCGTACGCGCCATCGAAGACAGTGACGTGTGTATGTTGCTGATCGATGCCACCCGTGGCATGGAAGCCCAGGACTTGAATATATTCCACCTCATCGAACGTAACCAGAAAGGCGTGGTGGTGCTTGTAAACAAATGGGACCTGATTGAGAAAGACAACAAAACCACGATCAATTTCGAGAAAGAACTGCGGGCAAAAATGGCCCCGTTCAACGACGTGGAGATCATCTTTACCTCGGCTCTCACGAAACAACGTCTGTTGAAAGCCCTCGAAGCTGCCATCGAGACCTATGAGAGCCGGAAGCAAAAACTGAAAACATCCGAACTGAACCGGATCATGCTGGAAGAGATTGAAAACTTCCCTCCTCCCAGCTTGAAAGGAAAATACATCCGCATAAAATACGTGACACAATTACCGTCGAAAACCCCAACTTTCGCGTTCTATTGCAATTTGCCGCAATACGTGAAAGAACCTTACAAGCGTTTCTTGGAAAACAAAATCCGGGAACACTGGAAATTCACGGGTGTGCCGATCCAAATTTTCATGCGTAAAAAATAAAAATGAAGGAGTTGTCGAATAAGTCTTATTTAGTATCAACAAACTACCCCCACCAACTCCCCCTTACACAGGGGGAGAGTTGATTACCAAGCGGTTTCCCCTCCTGTGTAAGGAGGGGTCAGGGAAGGTAGCCGTAAAAAATATTTGTTCTATTCCAAAAAATCATATTATGACAAAGAATACGATAGAACATAGTGGTATCGTGACGCAGGTGGCCGACACGTTCATTATAGTGACCATACAAAGCCAAACAGCCTGTGCAGGATGTCACGCCAAAGGAGCTTGCGGCATGTCGGAAATGGCCTTAAAAAGCATTACCGCGGAAAAACCCGATGAAGATGTTAAAATAGGAGACAAAGTTATCGTCTGCGCCAGTACCCAAAATGCCATGCTTTCCGTTCTGCTGGCATACATTGTTCCTTCAGCTTTAATTATCTTAATCTTAACCTTACTTATCCTGGCCGGAGTTAATGAAGTCATGGCCGCCACATTATCTCTAGTTGTAACATCCATCTACTTTATTTGCCTGTATTTATTAAGAAACAAATTTGCGAAAAAAATAAAATTCAAGGTTAAAATAGCATAACCTAAAAAAAAATCATAACTTTACGAGCGTTATAACAAACTAGAGGAGACAAAACAAACACCTTTATGATGACTACTACCATTATTTACACCATTATTTCTTTGTGCGCCATAGGAATCGCATCTGCCGTGATCCTTTATATTGTTGCACAAAAGTTCAAGGTCGAAGAAGACCCTAGAATTGATACCGTGGAAAGCATTCTACCGGGAGCGAATTGCGGTGGATGTGGCAAACCCGGATGTAGGGGATTTGCAGAAGCCACGGTAAAGGCGACTTCATTGGATGGCCTGTTTTGCCCGGTTGGAGGTGCGGAAACCATGACAAAAGTTGCCGCAGCCTTGGGCATGGAAGTAACCGTACAAACACCACAAATTGCGGTAGTAAGATGTAATGGCACGTGTGACCATCGTCAACGCACCAGTCAATATGACGGTTACAAATCATGTGCCATCGAACATTCTCTTTACCGGGGTGAAACCGATTGTACATTCGGTTGCCTGGGATGTGGGGATTGCGTGACAGCCTGCTTGTTTGATGCCATTCACATGGACGAGACCGGTCTTCCGGTCGTTTCCGAGGAGAAATGTGTGGCATGTGGAGCTTGCGTGAAGGCCTGTCCGAGAAACATCATCGAACTACGGAACAAAGGAGTGAAAGATCGGCGAGTTTTCGTTTGTTGCGTGAACAAAGACAAAGGAAATATTGCCCGTAAAGCTTGTACAGCAGCCTGCATCGGATGTGGAAAATGCGCGAAAGAGTGTCCATTCGAAGCGATCACACTGGAAAACAACCTGGCATACATCGACTTCCGCAAGTGTAGACTTTGCCGGAAATGTGTCAGTGTTTGTCCGACACACGCCATTCACGAGGTTAATTTTCCTCCCCGGAAAATCACCGAACCTGCTGATCAATTGAAAACTGAAATTAATTAATTTACGATTTACGATAAATAAATCTAGAATCAAAAAGTTCATCAGTTTTTCAATCTAAAATTTAAAATCTAAAACCTAAAACTAATACACCGTGCTTAAGACATTTAAAATTGGGGGAGTTCACCCACCAGAAAATAAATTATCAGCACAAGGGGAAATTATCACACTTCCCCTCCCCGAACAAGTAAGTATACCATTATCACAACATATCGGGGCTCCTGCCGTTCCCACGGTAAAAAAAGGAGATCAAGTAAAAGTAGGACAAATCATCGGTCAAGCCGCCGGCTTTATATCAGCCAACATACACAGTTCTGTATCAGGAACCGTCATGTCGCTTGATCCCGTGATCGATGCCAGCGGATATCCCCGTCCGGCTGTTACCATTAAAGTGGAAGGTGACGAATGGGATGAAAATATCTTAAAAGATCCTATCAACAAACACCCCAATACATTCACGAAAGAAGAAATCCTGGCAGCCATCAGTGCCGCGGGAATAGTCGGTATGGGTGGAGCCACCTTCCCGACACAAGTGAAACTATCTCCCCCTCCCGGAAGTACTGCCGAAGTACTGATCATCAACGGGGTGGAATGTGAGCCTTACCTCACGGCAGACCATCGTTTGATGTTGGAACACGGGAAAGAGTTGATCATCGGTATAGAACTCATCATGAAAGCCCTCGGCGTGAAACGCACGATCGTGGGGATCGAAAATAACAAACGGGACGCCATCGAAGAACTTGGTAAACTGGCCAAACTAGCGGATGGCATCGAGATTTGCCCGTTAAAAATACAATACCCGCAAGGAGGTGAGAAACAATTAATACAAGCGACCACGGGGAAATTCGTACCATCAGGTGGACTACCGATTGCTGTCGGGGCCGTGGTGCAAAACGTGGGGACGGTATATGCCGTGTACGAAGCAGTCATGAAGCACAAACCCTTGTTCGAACGGGTAGTCACGGTTACCGGAAAATCATTGAAAGAACCGGGTAATTACCTTTGCCGCATCGGAACGCCCATCTCACAATTGATCGAGGCTGCCGGAGGGTTACCTGAAGACACGGGTAAAGTGATCGGAGGAGGCCCTATGATGGGAAAAGCCTTGACGAACACGAACATTCCCATCACCAAAGGCACGAGTGGTATCCTGCTGATGCGTCAAGAGGAATCAACCCGTAAAGAGTACCGCAACTGTATCCGTTGTTCGAAATGTGTTAACGTGTGCCCTATGGGATTGGAACCCTATTATTTGATGTTACTCGGAGAGCGCAACAAGTTGGAGATGCTGGAATCAGAAAAGGTCATGGATTGCATTGAATGCGGTTCATGTAGTTTCACTTGTCCGGCCAACCGTCCGTTGCTTGACGTGATCCGTTTGGCTAAAGCCAGAACAGGTCAAATGATCCGGTCGAGAAAAAAATAAAAAGTGAATGTAGAATTTAGAATGTAGGATGAAAAAAAATCACTAAATCTAAAATCATACATCAATCAATTAGTAAGATCTAAAATATTTTATATGAGTAATTTCACCATATCCCCCTCCCCCCACGTTCATGGCGGGGATTCGATAGAAAAAAACATGTACGGTGTACTTATCGCGTTAGTACCTACATTTATCTTTTCTGTCGTATTTTTCGGGTTAGGCGCCATTCTGGTAACCCTCACCTCGGTAGTTGCCTGTCTCGTATTCGAATACGTTATTCAAAAATACCTCATGAAACAACGTCCCACGATATGGGACGGCTCCGCCATCATCACGGGAGTATTGCTGGCATTTAACCTCCCTTCCTCCCTCCCCTTGTGGATCGTGGTGATCGGGGCATTGGTTGCCATCGGTATCGGCAAGATGAGTTTCGGAGGATTAGGAAACAATATTTTCAACCCGGCTCTCGTTGGGCGTGTTTTCCTGTTAATCTCGTTCCCGGTACAAATGACCTCCTGGCCCGTACCGAACGGGTTCGCCACGGCTGATGCCATAACCGGAGCTACCCCCTTGGCACTCGTGAAAGAAGCCGTCAAGAACGGACAAGCTGTCGGAGACATACTCTCTTCAGGCGGAGTCTCTACCGGTAATCTGATTCTCGGAAACATCGGAGGTAGTTTGGGAGAAGTAGCTGCTATCGGGCTTTTATTGGGATTCGCTTATATGTTGATCCGGAAGATCATTAGCTGGCACATTCCGGTAGCTATATTTGCCACGGTTATCGTGTTCTCCGGCATACTGAACTTAGCCGATCCTGCACAATTTGCCGGCCCGGTTTTCCATCTCTTTACAGGAGGTTTGATGTTAGGAGCTATCTTTATGGCAACGGATTACGTAACCTCTCCCATGACACATAAAGGAATGCTTATTTACGGTGTCGGGATCGGACTATTGACCGTGATCATCCGTGTGTTCGGAGCTTACCCGGAAGGAATGTCTTTCGCCATCCTGATCATGAACGGATTCACACCGCTGATAAACAGATATTGTAAACCCAAAAGATTTGCATAATTTACGATTTAAGATTTACAATTTAAGATTCATCCAAACTTCGTAAATCAAAAATCAAAAATCAAAAATTACTGACGATGGGAAAGAAATTAGAATCAAGCTTCAAAAATATGGTATTGGTGTTATTCTTGGTAACACTGGTTTCCTCGGCCGCCGTGGGAGTCGTGAACTCACTCACGTCCGGGTTGATTGAAAAAGTAAAAATTGAAAAACAAATACAGGCCATCCGTGCCGTGGTTCCCACTTTTGATAATGACCCGATGACGGAAAAACAGATCGTGAAAGCAGATGGAGGTGAATTAGAATTCTATCCTGCCAAGGCAAACGGACAACTCGTGGGGACTGCTATCAAAACATTCACGAATAACGGATTTGGCGGACTTATTGAACTCATGATTGGATTCACCCCGGATGGGAGTATATATAACTATTCCGTGCTAAGTCACAAAGAAACCCCGGGATTGGGTTCCAAAATGGACTCGTGGTTCGTGAAAGGCGCTAAAGGTGATATTACCGGAAAAACTCCGGGTACGCAAGGACTTCAAGTTTCCAAGGACGGAGGGAACGTGGATGCCATCACGGCTGCAACGATTTCATCCAGAGCCTTCCTGGATGCAGTAAACCGGGCAGCAAAAGCATTGGCTGAATCTGCAAAATAACACGTAAAATCAATGAAAGAATAAAGATATGAACAACTGGCAAACTTTTACCAAAGGGTTCTTCAAAGAAAATCCAACCTTCGTACTCCTGCTCGGGATGTGCCCCACGCTGGGAGTTACCACCTCTGCCATTAATGGACTGGGGATGGGATTAGCCACGGCTTTCGTTCTGGTACTATCCAACCTGGCCATCTCGCTCGTGGCAAACTTGATTCCCGACAAAATCCGGATTCCCGGTTTTATCGTGATCATTGCTGCATTCGTTACCGTAGTTGATATGTGTATGGCCGCCTACCTGCCCAGCTTGCACGAATCTTTAGGATTATTCATTCCGTTGATCGTGGTAAACTGTATTGTATTGGGACGAGCAGAATCATTCGCATCCAAGAACAAAGCCATTCCTTCCATGCTGGACGGTTTGGGGATCGGTCTAGGTTTTGCGATGGCATTAACCATATTAGGTTCTATCCGTGAGATTCTGGGTAGTGGCAAGTTCTTCAACATGACTCTCTACAATGAAAACTACGGAATGCTCGTTTTCGTTCTAGCTCCGGGAGCATTTATCGCCCTAGGTTACCTGATCGCTTTTATCAACAGAATAAGAAAAACCAATTAATTTTTGATTTATGATTCTAGATTTCAGATTACCAAGTCTCATCTTAATCATAAATCACCAATCATAAATCGTAAATTATTATGGAATACGTTTTTATATTTATAGCCGCCGTATTTGTCAACAATATCGTGTTGGCACAATTCTTGGGGATCTGCCCGTTCCTAGGGGTTTCCAAGAGCGTACCCACGGCACTCGGTATGACAGGAGCCGTTACGTTCGTGATGATTCTGGCAACCATGGTAACGTTTATCGTGCAGAAAACCGTACTTGACCCGTTCGGCATCGGATTTATGCAAACCATCGTGTTTATCTTGATCATTGCCGCCCTCGTTCAGATGGTGGAAATCATTCTAAAGAAGGTAAGTCCATCGCTTTATCAAGCATTGGGAGTTTTCCTACCCTTGATCACGACGAACTGTGCCGTGCTCGGTGTGGCCATTATGGTGATTCAAAAAGATTATAACTTACTGGAATCCGTTGTTTTCGCCGCTTCAACCGCTTTAGGCTTCGGGTTGGCATTAACCATCTTTGCCGGAATCCGGGAACAACTGGAACTATCCTCCATTCCCCAAGGCATGAAAGGAACCCCCATCGCTCTGATTACAGCCGGATTGCTGGCCATGGCATTCATGGGATTCTCGGGAATCGTGTAATACGCCAATAGTATATAAAAAAGAAACCATCATTTAATGATGGTTTCTTTTTTATCCATCAAACCTATAAACTGATCATACACGCATCCCGTGAAATCGGAAAGCACTCTATCGACCTTATCCTGTATCTTCTCTCTCGAATTCGTGGTTGCCAGACCGATAACCTTCATCCCTGCACGCCGTCCAGCCTCGATTCCGGAAAAAGAATCCTCGAAGACACAACAGTCATCCGGTTTTATCTGCAACTCCCGTGCTGCCAGCAAATAACACTCCGGATCGGGTTTAGAGCGGGTAATCTTGTCTGCCGTGACCATACATTCAAACAACTCGGAGAACTCCGGATGAACCCTGAAAACGTGAGCCATTTTCTTGTTGTTCGAACTCGTAACCAAGGCTGTTCTCACCCCATGCTTCTGTAACGTCCGGATAAACTGTTCCACCCCGGGAAAGTAAGGAAAATCCATCCGGCACTCGAACTCGTCAAGTTCCCGTGAAATCTGTTGCTGTAAAGCGACATCACCTTCGAAATAATTCTTCAAGATCCGTTCTATCGTCTGTCCCTTAATCACTTTATGAAATTCCGGCATATCCGGATGAAAACGTTTTCCTTGTTCCTGCCAGAAATTGTCGTATTGTCCCTCCGTGTCAAGCACTACCCCATCCATATCGAATAATGCCGCAAATCGTCTCTCTCTATCCATAATCTTTCATCTCAATAATACATATCACAAAAATATCGAAAAAAGGGTAATCCGGACAAATCCGAAACAATTTATTTGGTCTGTACAAGATAACTTGATAATTTTGCAACCAAAATAAATAATATGCAGTTAGCTCATCCTATTTTTAAGATATTATCCGAAATCGCGGTAGAGAAAGGGTTGGAAATTTATGTTATCGGGGGATACGTGCGCGACCTGATATTACGACGCCCCTCCAAGGACATTGACATTGTCGTGTTGGGGAGCGGAATAGAATTGGCTGAGACGGCTGCCAAGCAACTCGGAGATTTAACGGTTTCCGTGTTCAAAAACTTTGGAACTGCCATGTTCCGTTATAAAGGGGTTGAGATTGAATTCGTGGGTGCCCGCAAGGAATCCTATCATCTCGATTCCCGCAAACCCGTTGTTGAAGAAGGCACCATCGATGACGATCAGAAACGGCGCGATTTCACGATCAACGCCTTGGCCATATCCCTGAACCGGGAGAATTATGGCACCCTGGTTGACCCGTTCGGGGGACTTCAGGATTTGGAGAATGGAATACTAAAAACACCTCTCGATCCGATCATCACGTTTTCAGATGATCCCCTGCGCATGATGCGTGCCGTCCGTTTTGCCTCACAACTGAATTTCAAGATCGAGCCCGTGACCTTTGAAAGTATTATCGCAAATCGGGAGCGGTTGAGAATCGTGTCGAAAGAACGGATCATGGATGAGTTCAACAAAATCATGGCTTCACCCAAACCATCCGTGGGCTTAAAATTACTGGAACAATCCGGTCTATTGAGTGTCTTCTTCCCGGAACTATCCGCTCTAAAAGGCGTGGAACACGTGGACGGCATCGGTCACAAGGACAATTTTTACCACACGCTGACCGTTGTGGACTCGGTAAGTCGTGTTTCCGATAACCTGTGGTTGCGCTGGGCTGCCCTGTTGCATGATATTGCCAAACCAGTTACCAAGAAATTCATCCCGGGACAAGGGTGGACTTTTTACGGACACAATCACGTAGGTGAACGTATGGTCGGGAGATTATTCAACCGACTGAAACTTCCCCAAAACGAGAAGATGAAATACGTGCAGAAACTGGTAGGCCTGCATATGCGCCCGATCGTTCTCTCGGAAGACACCGTAACAGATTCAGCCGTACGCCGTCTGCTTTTTGACGCGGGTGACGATATCGACGACCTGATGACTCTCGCAGAAGCGGACATCACCTCCAAAAATGAAGAGAAAGTACGCCGATTTCTAGCAAATTTCCAGATCGTGCGCCAAAAACTGAAAGAAGTTGAAGAAAAGGATGCCATCCGGAATTTCCAACCTCCTGTCAGCGGGGAAGAAATCATGAAAACATTCCAACTCCCACCCTGCAAAGCCATCGGAGATATAAAAAATGCCATCAAAGAGGCAATCCTTGATGGCATTATCGGGAATAATTCTACTGAAGCCCGGAAATACATGTTCCAAGTAGCGGCAGAATTAGGAATTCAGCAAGAAGGCAAATAAGCATCAGTTTACTTTACCTTTTTAGCGATATAAAATACATAACCGTAAAACTCTTTATACTTACGGTACAATTCAGCCTCGTGCCGTCCAAACTTCATCAGTTCCTCAACTGTCTTATTCCCGGGATATTTCTGACTAAATATCTCTCTGGCTTTAATCAATGGAGTAAAATAATTCTCCGTCCAGCAATATTCCGGCAGAATAAAAGTCGCCACGGGAATGTATCCCGCTTTCTGAATCTGGGCCACTTTATTGGGTATCGTGTCAATCTCCGGGTAAACGGACATCCAGAAATCATGGATCTCAGCCGGACGTTCCTCGGTGAACCACGAACTCTCGGAAACGGCAACGTATCCTCCCATCTTCAAGTATCTACGCCACTCATTCAATCCTCGCTCAAAACCGATATTATAAATAGCACCTTCTGACCAAATCAAATCTAATCCCTCTTCCTCAAAAGGTAAAGCATCCATCGATCCGACAATACCTTTCACCCGTTCTTGAAGATTCAATTCTCTGGCATTATAATTAAAACGCTCAACAAATCCCGGGAAACAATCTAGTCCGGTAATGTGTCCTGTCGTATGTTGAGCCAGAGTCATGGTCTGTCCTCCCGTCCCGCAACCAAGATCGGCAATCAAAGATTTTTCGGTCAGATTATCTACAAAACTCAATGCTTTAAGAGTCACGTCGGGACTTCCCGGTCCTTGTCGTTTCACATTCAGAAAAAACTCACAAATCAAATTAACGTCGATTTCAAGAATAGTTTTATTTTCGTTACTCATGATATTTCAAATAATAGCGTACACGTGAAAATAGAATGACATTTTTATCACTGCACACCAATTCATAATTCAAATTATAATAATAATAGAATAATTACTCTCGAAAAGAACTTCCGAAAGCAAGCGAAAGGACAACCCGTATCAGAGATACAGATTGTTTACTACACCAAATCCGATTGTAATCTAGTTTTTAACATGGTGCAAAGATAAGAATTTTTTGTATAAAAAGAGTACGATAAACGAGCTAAAGTTCCCAAAACTTCATGGGGAGGTCTACAAAAGTCCCTCCGTCTTCTTTTTCCTACGTGCATTAAGCCGGAAACTCATCACGGTCAAATCATCCGATTGTTCCGCATTCCCGACAAAACGGTTCACATCCTCGATCACGCTCTCCACCATTTGTTGTGGAGCAAGTCCTGAATGAGCTGTCACCAAATCAAGCAACCGCTCTATCTTATAAAATTTGGATTGTTCATTTTGAGCTTCAGACACGCCATCCGTGTACAAAAGCAATTGAGAACCCGAGGCAAAATAACATTCTTGTTCCTCGTAATTATAATCGGAGGTAACACCCAAAGGCAAATTATCCGCCGTCTTGAAGAAAGAAATCGTTCCATCCGGAGCGATCAACAACGGGTAGGGATGCCCCGCATTACAAAATCTCAGGCGATCCGTGTTTAGATTCAATACCCCGGCAAAAAAGGTGATAAACATGTTCGTGTTCCCGGTTCGACACAAACTCTGATTCATCAAGTTCATAATATAATTCAACGAGGTATCCTGTAGGGCCAATGATCGTATCTGACTAATTGTGGTTGCCATAAACAAAGAGGCGGGGACACCTTTCCCAGAAACGTCTCCTACAGCGAAACCGAACTCGTCCTCATTCAACATCAAATAATCATACAAATCACCTCCTACCTGACGGGCCGGACACAACACGGCATGAATATCAACACATTCTGCTCCCAAGGTGGGAACAAATTGTTTAGGGACCATTCCCAGCTGAATATCATGAGCGATGCGTAACTCACTCTCTATTTTTTCATTCGCTGTCGTTGTCCGACGTAACTGGTCCACGTATTCCGTTAATTGTTTCTGCATGAAAAGAAAGGATTCGTACAACTCTCCCAATTCATCCTTAGATCGGATACGCGGTAACGGCGTGTTAAAGTTTCCCAATGCCACATCTCGGGCTGAAGCGGCAAATATGGTCAACGGTTTCGTGATTCGTCGTACGGACACGAAACAAATAAAATAAACAAATAGCAATAACAGGACAAAACCAATCAAAAGATACATACTAAATCTGCTCAACTTACCAAACACTTGGTCGTATGGACAAATTACCGCCATATACCAGTCAGTTGCCACCACGGGTGTGTAATACACGTAAGACAGCACACCCCCGTCGTCCACGATGATACTACCACTTTTGCCGGCAGCCATTTCGTTTACCAATACAATAACATTAGTATCTCGTGCCTCCTTTGCTGTTTCGAACATGTTTTTACCAATCATGGTCTCGCCTTCTTTACGTAATATATAACGTCCCTGCTTATCTATAACCACGGTATAACTCCCCTTGTAAGGCTTAATCGAATCTACCAGGTCATGCAACCAACGATTGGTTAAATCTACTGATAAAATACCAATTAGTTCATTCTTTTCCCCGTGAATCGGAACCGCGTAAGACGTTGTGATCACATCCGGATCGCCCACATCCCAATAGGGTTTACTCCAGTACCGATGCTCCCTCGCACCATTATACCAGCCTTTTTCAAAATAATTATAATCTTCACTTCCCACTTGAATGGTCTTCACGGAATCTTCAACCATAAATGAATAAGGTGCAAAGTACTGCCCTTTTTCTGGGAAATAGTAGGGTTCGAAAGCGATCGCACAACCAAAAATTTCCGGGTTATCTTTTACAATCCGTCGAGTAATTCCAAACAAAGAGTCCGGTTCCTCGACATATTCAACGATCATCCATCCCAGGTTTTCAGGAATCTTTTCCACCTTGCTCAACAAGGCACTCACGCGCAAATTTGCCTGAGCTGCCATGCTCTCTATCTTATCTTCAGCCTCCTGCGATAACGTTTCTGTTGAGTAGTGATAAAATACACCCACTAAAACAAAAGATAGAATTGTAATGAACGAAATCACGTACAAACTCAACTTAGCAGGAAAAGATTTTTTATATCGATCAAACATAACAATAAACAATTGATGAGAAGTTCCTTTTTATACCCCATTGTAACAAGTTACGAATATACGAAAAAACAATAAAACACGTACAAAAAAAAGCAATTATTCAAGCGTGTTTCCCAAGTAATTCCAGCGAACAAGCTTAACCAGTCCTGATTGGGGATATAAATCCGGAAAAGAATTTCTACACACGAAGACTTCTCATCCGAAATATTTGTTCTTGTTAAATATTAATAGTAATTTAGTCGCGAATTACAAACGAAAACGTTTTAAATATTTAGTAGATGTATAAACCATCAGAATATTATTTCGTTTTAGCCTACATCGTGGGCGTTCTTAAATTGTTCGGGGGACTATGAAAATTCCGCCGAGATAATGTGTAGGCATCTCTTGGCAACAGGTATGTTGCACTCTTTTAAGCAAATAAACAACTTAAATCAATAATCTTTTAATTATGCAAAAACAACTATTATTAGGTGTTGAAGCTATTGCACAAGGTGCTATAGACGGAGGTATATCCGGCGTGTTCGCATACCCGGGAACCCCTTCAACAGAGATCACGGAATACATTCAGGAATCGAAACAGGCTATCGCCCGTAACGTTCACCGGATGTGGTCTGCAAACGAAAAAACAGCCATGGAAGCTGCATTAGGGATGTCCTATGCAGGAAAAAGAGCCTTGGTATGTATGAAACACGTGGGGATGAACGTGGCCGCAGACTGTTTCATGAACGCTGCTATTACCGGGGCTAACGGAGGTATGGTTGTTGTCGCTGCCGATGACCCATCCATGCACTCTTCTCAAAACGAGCAAGATTCACGTATGTACGGTAAATTTGCCTTGATTCCGATCATGGAACCTTCCAACCAACAAGAAGCATACGAGATGACCCGTTATGCTTTCGATTTGTCAGAGCAAATGGGTACCCCCGTGTTGTTAAGAATCACGACTCGTTTGGCACACTCTCGTGCTGGTGTTGAAACGAGAGAGGCTAAAGCCGAAAATGAAATGCGTTTACCGGAAGACAAACGTCAGTTCGTGTTACTTCCTGCTATCGCTAAAAAAAGATATAAGTTATTACTAGAGAAACAAGCTGCTTTCGAAGAAGCATCCGATAATTCTTCTTTCAACCAATACATCGACGGAGCTGACAAATCAATGGGTATCGTCGCTTGCGGTATCGGTTACAATTACCTGATGGAAGTATTCGGTGGCAATTGTCCTTACCCAGTAGTAAAAGTAAGTCAATATCCTCTTCCGAGAAAGATGATCACCAAGTTGGCCGAAAGCACCGAAAAATTGTTTGTATTAGAAGAAGGCTACCCGATCATCGAGGAAGCATTGAAAGGCTACTTGGAAAAAGAGTGTGTACTCGGACGTTTGGATGGCACGCTCCCCAGGGATGGAGAGTTGAACCCGGACCTCGTGGCAAAAGCATTCGGATTACCTTCAATCGAAGGATCACCTGTACCGGAAATCGTGGCACCTCGTCCACCGGCCCTTTGCGTGGGATGTAGCCACAGAGACGTGTACACCGCGTTGAATGCTGTTATTGCCGAATACCCAAACGCACGCGTATTCTCAGACATCGGTTGCTACACTTTAGGAGCTCTTCCTCCATTCCAAGCGATCAATTCCTGCGTGGATATGGGTGCTTCCATCACGATGGCCAAAGGTGCCGCTGATGCAGGATTATACCCGGCAGTATCCGTGATCGGAGACTCCACGTTCACACACTCCGGAATGACCGGATTGCTGGACGCTGTAAACGAGAAAGCAAACATCACGATTATCATTTCCGATAATGAATCCATCTCCATGACCGGAGGTCAGGAATCTTCAGCATTGGGACACTTGGAATCCATCTGTCGCGGTATTGGCGTTGAGCCGGAACACATCCGCGTTCTGCTTCCCGTACCGAAAAACCACGATGAACTATGTAAGATCATCCGCGAGGAAATCGAGTACAAGGGAGTATCCGTGATCATACCGAGAAGAGTTTGTATCCAGAAAGCTGCAAGAGACGCTAAGAAAAAGAAAAAATAAATTGATTTAATGATCAATTTAAAATCTAAAATTAAAAATTTAAAATTATGAAGACAGATATTATATTAGCGGGTGTAGGTGGACAGGGTATCCTCTCTATCGCAGCAGCACTGGGGTCTGCCGCCCTTAACAATAACCTGTACATGAAACAAGCCGAGACTCACGGGATGAGTCAACGCGGTGGCGATGTACAGTCTTTCATGAGAATCTCCGACAAACCGATTTTCTCTGACTTGATTGCCAAAGGAACTGCCGATATTATCCTTTCAGTTGAGCCGATGGAAGCATTACGTTATCTTCCTTACTTGAAAAAAGGAGGCTATGTGGTAACGAACGCCACTCCATTCATCAATATTCCAAATTACCCGGAAGTTGAAACCTTAATGGCAACGTTAAAAGCTCTTCCTCATCAGGTTATCATTGACGCTGACAGTATTGCCAAAGAAGCTGCAGGCAACGTACGTGCCAGCAATTTCGTGATGTTGGGAGCCGCCTCTCCTTTTATCGAGATTCCTTTCGAATATTTGGAGAAAGGTATCACAGCCATTTTCGAACGTAAAGGAGCCGATGTTGTTGAGATGAACTTAAAGGCATTACGTGCCGGACGTGAATTTGCACAAAATTACATTAAATAATCGAAGTCCAAGGATGTCCGCAAGACTTCCTTCTTAAAACAAAAGTCCGTCTAACAAATTTCAAGAGTCAGACGGACTTTTTTAATCTAAGAATAACTTAATTTCCTTGGCCAAATTTGTTATTCACGAACTTTAACCCATTTCATGGCATCGGCAACAACCTCCTGCGGTCCCCACTTTTCATCGGTAGAATCGGAATCCCTGTCCCTATCACTCAAAGTTACCCACGCTGTTGGCCCGTGAAAATTAAAAATACCCAAGGAGATCCATCTCCAATCATCCTTGTCCATAGTCAGAACAACCTCGTGTTCTTCCTCCCCGTCAAATACAGTATAGTAATATTTCCTCGAAAAACGAGGTGCTTTGGACGGATATGCACTTTGTTCATCATAAGGCAGATAACAAAATACCTCGTATTTCCCCTCTTGTGGTAAACGAGCTTCCCACCGCACTTTCTGGTTACCTTTACCGGCTTTTTTGAAATACGCCCCTTTCATGGGAAAACCTTGGCAATTACGTTGAATTGTGAATCCCCAGTGATTGACAGGGGCAAATTGGTAAGATTTGGCCCGTGTCTCAACCTTTCCGAATAGGGAAGCAAGACTAAACTTTCTTGTTTCTTGGATCGTGAAGCCCGGATCCTTGTCGTCCACGATGATCTCATTGTCATTTGTCGGGAACAATGGAGCATCAAGGGGTAAAAAACGCATAGTAGTATCGGTATCGGCATTTCCTTTTTCGTTCGGTAATTCTATTAAGGATGGGAGATTTAAAGCCAATATTGTATTTACATTAAAATTGGTAGCATTTTTTACGTACTTCCTTATATTTCGTCCCTCTCCCGGGGGAATAACCCACCCTGGATCATTACCACTCAACGTAATAATACCAGGCACTTCACCCTGATTAAACACTTTGAAATCATATATTTTATCACCATCCTCGACAGAAATACAATGTCCGGCTATTTGAAAAACAGGTAACCCGTTCTGCTTGAATAGATTCTCGACAATAGTGTCCAACCCGACATTGCTACTTTTGAAAAATTCCTGGGCGAACTCTTCAAAAGTTCTTTCCTCGAAAAGGTGTCGTTTGAGAAAATTGTGATAAATTTCCTGAAATTTATTCTTTCCAATTCGAATATCCAAAAGGTTTAGCAACTCATTGCACTTCTTCTTGATAATATTATCAAGTAATACTGAGGAGAGCGAAGAATCTCGCAAGGCATCCTCCAGGCTGTGATCCTTCAAATAATCCACGATAAGATACTCAACATTCTCTCTCAGCACATAACCATAGGGAGAACTAAATATCGATGTCAACATATCATTTATCAAAGGCCACTCGTCAGAATGAAGAAAACTCGTGTTACCTATGACACTCGGCTCCAGATCACAACTACCGTCCTCCAACAAACTTAATTCACTGTACAAGTGAACACGCCTTTCGGTTTCTTTGTTCTCAAAAGAAGTTGTCAACTCGTCTGCCGAGTATTTCTTCTCCGGCAGGAACACCATCCCTCCCTGTACACGTTCTCCTGACTGCAAAGACCTTCCCGTAAACACGTGAAAATTACAAGGGACTTCCACACAAGTAAGCCAACTGTAAGGGTATTGTAACGTGGGATCGTAGTCCATTTTATTCTTCTGTCGTTTACTTTCATAATCGAAATTATTACTATAAAAATGCACCCTTCTCTTTGTTCCCGCAATAGCGAGAAGCAATTCCTCTCTGGTAACAGCATCATAACGGTCAAGCAAAAATTCATGCTCAGGCAAATAGAAAAGTTCTGCCCTTACCGGGCGATCGTCTTCTACGAACTCAACAGGTTCTCTCACATCAAATCTCGTTCCTATCGTATCATTGCAAATCAATATCTCCCGCCTCTTGTAGTTACCGATACAGAGACTGATCCCGGGCATATTATGATCGAAACTGAACTTCGTATCCCCGGCAGTCTCCCGATCGGCCTGTCCCTGAGATATCGCTATAAGCTTGGAATCATGTTCCACCTCCAAAGTGTAACGAGTGAACATCTTTTCCCGGAAGCACAGGGAATGGTAAGGAGGAATACTGACCGGATACCAAATGCATTCCGGAGAAAGCAGTTTGTATTCTTTCTCGCAAAAAGCGGGGGAATAACCGAAGTGATAAATACCAATCGTGTTCACTTCCGTAGATACATATTCCTCTTCCGGAGTATCGAGGAAACAGAAACTATTGTCAATTTTCCCCTCGTATTTCACGACAACATCTCTCGTTTTGCCGGGAGCCACCGTCTCGTCCGCAAGAATCACTTGTTGTTCTCGTCGGAAAGAAACCGTTTTCCCATCCACCGTGATCGAGGAAACGACGAGCCCAGGATTCAGGTAAAATACCAACGGAAGAATCACACTCTCCCTGTTCTTAACAGTCATCTCGCTCGTCACGGAAATCCCACCGTTCTTTGTTTCTTTCAAATGGAGGTGGTTTGCGATAATCTTGAGTGGTTTCTCCCGCCCGTACCCTGCATAAGCCTCACGGAAAACTGCCCGCTTTTGAGAGACAGTCTGAATGCAATGAATATACACGACAGCCAAACTGCCAGTAACAAGCAACGGCAACAAGGCCACATAAACCAACCGGAATGGCGCCTGCGGATTATTATGAATCCTAGGGTAAGGAATCACGGACAGAATGGCCAACCCACCCCCGAAAAACAGGACAAACACCCGTTGCAACAAGTAATCTCCGAGATTCACGTGACCCGTGAAGTCTGAAAACATATTAGGAATCCTCGTTGCCAAGGGATCAAATAATCCGTTTAACCAAACAGATCCCGGGAGAGTTAACACTCCGAGGATAACCACAAGGAGGATCATGCCTAAGCCTTGGTTCTCCACCAACCTCATCACGCAGGAAGAAAGAGCAATACAGAAAACCGCGACCGGAAGGTTCAGGGTCAACCAATAAAAAAGATAATATCCGGCGTTGAACACTTCGGGATAAAAAAGAAGGTTCAATAACCCACAAAAAGCAAGTACTGACACGTTGACAACCGTGAAAGCAAGAATTTTACCGATGACATTTCCTGTCACGATCTCAGTATTCCCTTGGGCGTGAACATTCAAAGCCATCGTCGAATCCAAACGGGATCGTCTTGTGTCGTTGATCACGAGGATCGCCCCAAAAAACAGTTGCAAGATGTTGAACACGTAAGCACACCTAAAGGGAATGGACGAAGACAGTGACCGCGAAACCCAGTCCATAACCGGTCCCCGAAACAGCTCTCCGATACTTGCCGTAGAACCCAAACGGGATAGTGGTGTGAACATGTAAAGGGTGATCCCCACGATCCCAAGAATAACAAATATTCTAAAAATCACGTTCCGACGAGAACGCTTGTACTCGTATAAAATTTCGGTAAAAACATGGTTATTGTCCATCATGCTTGTCATTTATTATCAATTTAATCCCTAAATACAAATTTTTCGCAAAACACATATGAATAATTATAAAAATCACCTCAAAATACACGACAAGGTGTTCTTGAGGTGATTTCAATTAGATACCAGCAATAAATTAAGTATGCTATCTTGCTTCTAATTTTACTTTGTGACAGTTAACTTTGCTTCTGATACATCCTCTCCAAAAGCGTTACATATTTTAACTCGATATATTCCAGCATCTGCTGGCTTAACTTTATTTATTACTAATGTCGCATATCCCTCTTTAAGATAGGATTTAATCCGATCGTCACTAATCGGAAGTGTTTTTTCATTATGATACCATTCAGCTTTGAGATTCGGATCGTCAATAGGCGTAAAACGAGCAAGAAATACAGCTATCCCCCCTTCATTAAGTTCCAAATTCATGAGTTTTTGCTCTATTTTAGGTTTTTGTCCCACAGCAGAAATTCGCCCAAAGATTTCCGTATTACTTTGTTCCACAAATCTTTCCTCTTGATTGAACCCTGTCAACATAAAGGATAGCACACAAATCGAAAAAATCAATTTTTTCATACTGGTCATGTTTTAAATTAGTAATTATACAAATCTAAGAAAATAATGGCACAAGTTTAAAGATTTATTGATTTTTTTTAAAATTTTATAAATAATCCATTTAATACGGATTCATGGTTCTAGAAAATTAGATAAATGAACACGGTAATCTTTCCTATTGTATATACAAAAAATCCCAATATAGATCTGCCCACTTCATCGCTCTTTGAATGTTCGTTTTCTCATTCAGCCTAATTACTTTTACAAGTATAAGCATAGTTATTTTCTGTTCCAAGCCAGCTACCTTTCCCTGAAAAATTTATATAACACCTTCCCCCTAACGCAAATATTACCCTAAAACAACACATAAAAATAACCCGGCTTTTGAAAAACTTATTGTACTTTATTTATTACCGATTCCTTTTCCACAAATAGCAAACAAGAAATATCAACAAGAAGCAAAGCACGATTGTCGCTCCCGAAGGTAACTTCAACGCCGCTGAGGCAAACAACCCGATAATCGAACCCACACAACTGATGATCGTTGCCCACACGAGTTGTTTCGTGAAATTTTTATGAAACATTCCGGCAATAGCCTGCGGCATGGTAAGATACGAAATCACAAGAATAATTCCCGCCAACTTCATGCACAACACGATACACAAAGCGATCAACGCCGTTACACCTATTTCCAAGCCATTTAACGCTATAAAATGCGTCCGACTGTATTCCTTATCAAAAGCGATGTAAAATAAAGGACGATAAAATTTAGCAAAGAACACAATAATCACCAAGCACAACAAAAGCGAGAGAATCACTTGTTCGCCCGTCACCGTGAGGATATTACCGAACAAATAGGATAACAAATTAGGAGCATACCCCGGTGTCAAATAAATAAATAACACCCCGATAGCCATACCTGCAGACCAGAATATCCCGATAAGGGAATCTTCCTTGAATCGTTTGTTATCCGAGAGATATAGAATACAAAAAGCGGCAGCCAAAGCAAACACAGCCGCCCCCAAAAGAGGTGATAGTCCCAAGAAATAGGCCAACCCCAATCCCCCGAAAGAGGCATGCGTGATTCCCCCACTAATAAAGACCATCCGTTTGGCCACGATATAAGTCCCGATCAATCCGCAACTCACGCCAATCAGAATCGTACACAACAGTGCATTCTGAAAAAAAGTATATTCTAATAATTCAAACACCGTATTAATTTTTTGATTTTAGATTTATGACTTTAGATTTTCCCCACGAATCACACCTTTCTCCCCCAGAAAATCGTAGTCCATATATCGTAAATTGATTAGTTTTCATTTGTTCCATCGTGTTTCAACAGCACCCGATGAGGCACTGTTCCATGAGAGATCAATTCAATCGGACAATTATACAATTTCAATTGTTCCGGCGTGATCAGATTGGATTCGTGATAATGCAAGCCGCCATTCACGCAGGCAATCGTCTTCACGTAAGAGCAGATCGTTCCCAAATCATGAGAAACCATCACGATACTCATTGTCTTATTCAATTCTCCCAATACAGCATAAAACTCATTCTCAAAATTCGCATCCACGTAAGTAGAAGGCTCATCCAAAATAAGAATTTTCGGAGAAGAAATAATGGCCCGGCACAAGAACACCCGTTGCATTTGTCCTCCCGAAAGTTCTCCAATCGGACGATTCCCGAATTCTCCCATCCCATAAGTTTCTAAAAGCTCATCCGCCTTTTCCCGATCGGCCTTCGTGTAGCTCTTAAAGATCCCTTTCTCTGACATCAAACCGGACAAGACGACCTCTTTCACGCTAATCGGAAATCTAGCGTCAAAACGGCTGTTTTGAGGCAAATAGCCAAACAAAGATTGCTTGGCGACGTGATAAACGACTTCACCGGAAAAAGGTTTTAACAATCCCAAAATCACCTTCAATAAAGTTGTTTTACCTCCCCCGTTCGGTCCGATAATTCCGATAAAATCATGTTCCCGAATGGTAAGATTCACACCCCGCAACACGACCGTCTGCTCGTATCCAGCTGTAATCCCTCTTAACTCCAGAAGTTCATTCATCCTTCTATTTCATTTTCTGTTCAATGATACCCAATAAAGAACACATCTCCGCCTTCCAGTCCGGGCTCAACGGATCGATGGTGATAACTTCTCCATCAATCTCCTTGGCAACAGCCTTGGCATTGGCCACGTCAAATTGATTTTGAATAAAAACAATCTTTATTCCTTTGACCCGGCAAGTATCGATCACCGCTTTCAAGTGAGAAGGATTCGGCTCTTTTCCTTCATCTTCAATAGAGATTTGTTCCATCCCATAATCCTTGGCAAAATAAGTCAGTGCCGGATGGTAAATCAAAAAAGTCTTATGCTCTTTCTCCGAAATAATTCGACGTGCCGCTTGATCGATGCTGTCTATCTCCACCCGCAACTGACGATAGTTTTTTTCAAACGTCTCCCGCTGATCGGGAAACTTTGCCGCCAATACATCCAATATCGTACGAGCCATCATCTCCGCATACCGGGGAGACATCCACACGTGAGGATCAAAATTTCCTTCACGCGAACCATGATCGTGCTGATGCCCATGACCGAGGTCATGATTACAAGTTCCTTGCTCCAAATCCATCCCGACAGATTGCTTCACAAGCAACATATTCTTCTGTGTTTCCAGAAAAGGATACAAATTACTCAACTCGAAAGGCAAATACCCCACGGCAAAATAGATAGAGCTATTGTGTAAAGCTTTTAACTGTTCCGTACTCAAATCACTCACCGCGGGATTCGCACCCGGCGGAATCATCACGTTCACCTTCACGTAATCACCCGCAATTCTCTCCACGAAATAACGCTGTGGCAAAATACTCACGCTAATTGTTCTCTCTTTATCCGTATTTTCCCCACAAGCCGTCAACATGGCGATTAAAACAACTATAATACTCGGTATTTTTTCCATACTACAAATTTCATTCTTCTGACAAAGCTGTAATCAACACTTTGATCATTTCAAAGGAACGCTTGGGAGCCTCTTCCCAAAAATTCAAATATTGTTTGTAATGATCCCTTACTCCAGGCGTGTCACTGATGATGCGGTAACTCAAGAATGGTACTCCACGCATATAACAAACCTGTGCTATAGCACAAGATTCCATATCTACCGCCATCCCTTCCGGGAAACGTTTTTTTATCTCCGTCAACTCTTCTTTATCGGTAATAAACTTATCTCCACTACATATCAATCCTCCGTAAACATGCCCATCATGAGCCACGGACAATGCCAATTTACACAACTCTTTATCCGACACGAAACGAGCCGGCAAACCTTGCACTTGCCCGTATTCATTCCCTTCTCCACACCACACGTCATGATAAACCATATTCTCTCCCACCACAATATCCATCACTTGGGTCAAGGGATCTATCCCTCCAGCAACACCGGTATTTACAATAACATCCGGCGCATAGCGCTGTATCATTTCCATCGCACCAACAGCAGCACAAACCTTTCCTATACCGCTTTTAGCCAAAATAACTTCCACGTTTCCGATACGGCCTTCTGTAAAGAGAAGCCCATGAACGAACTCGTCTTTCGTCTGCTCCAACAATGATTTTACCAGTCCGTATTCGGACGTCATAGCCACAATTATACCGATCCTTCTCATATAACTTCTATTGAAAAAATGGATTCATTCTTTTTTCTTCCCCGATCGACGTAAATCCTCCATGCCCTGGAACGACACGAACATCATCGGGTAATACAAACAATTTTTCCCGAATGCCCTTCAACAATTGATGCATATCCCCACCCGGCAAGTCAGCCCGACCGATACTTCCCTGGAACAAGACATCTCCGGCAATCAATAATTTATCTTTCTCGGCATAAAAACAAAGTCCCCCGGGTGAATGCCCCGGAACATGAATCACCTTCAATTCCGAATGCCCGAACTTCACGGTATCACCATCCTTCAAATATTCGCCTAAAGCCGGAGGTGGAGTAATTCCCCGCATTCCTAACATCGCGGCATACTTTTCCGCATCTTCCACCCAAAAAGAATCAGCTTCGTGAGCACGTGCAGAAAGACCGTATTCGTCCAACATAAAATTATTTCCGAAAATATGATCAATATGCAAATGAGTATCCAATAAGGCCACAGGTTTTAATTGATTTTCTGACAAAAATTTCTTTAAACGTTCCCCCTCTTCTTTAGAGAAGCAGCCACAATCTATGACTACAGCCTCGCCCGTCTCATCATATAACACGATCGTATTCTCTTGCCATGGATTATTTGTAAATACTTTAATTTTCATCTATTATACATTTTAACGATTACAAATATACGAAAAAAAAGACGTGTATCAAGGTAAAAATTCAAGAGTACATTGTTTTGACATAATCGATCAAAAACTTACTTTTGCTTTTATAAAAGTAAGTTTTTATCTGATAAAATATATTTAATTTCTAATTCTATATGCAATGAAAAGCAGGCTATTTTTTTTGTTCGCTATTTTTTTGTTTGCGAATATAGGACTATTTGCCCAAACTTGTACAAGGTGTCATGGCAAAGGCATCATCTACTTCCAATATGGCACGGGTACCTACGGACATAATAATTCAAAAAAACAGTGTCCCATATGCCACCAGTGGGTTCCATCGGGAGTCTCACACTCCGACCCCTGTCCCTCATGCAATGGTCGCGGTAGTATTCGTAGCACCAATACAAATCATTCTTCCAGAAACAACAACTCATCCCAAACGAACGGAACATTCGAAGCGACACAGAATTTCATCCTTGAGAATGCATTGAATGCCCAACTGAAAGGTTACGATGGCTTCTTAGATCAAAACAATTGCTATGGAAATATCGGCAAGTACAATCCAAACAATCATGTTTATCTGAACAGTTTGACAAATAAAATCAAAGAATTGAATAGATGTACCTCTGGAGGCTTCTCCTCAAAAGGAGCAGGGGTGATTATTTTCGATGGTTACGGTTTCCAAGCAGAGAATGTGCCTCAAGAGTTACTCGATCAACTTTTTGAAATTAATAGAAACGAACAAACGATCAAAGATATCACCTTTTCAGACAATGGCACCTATTGGTGTGTTGTTTACAACATCAATGGGTGGTTTGCACTTGCACCACAGGAAGTCTACGATCAATTAAACAGCATGATTGATAAAGAAATCGGAATTCGATCTGTTGCTTTGGATGATTTCGGACATTACATTATCGTGGGTGATGATGGAACCGTTCTTTGTTCACAGAAGTATCAAAACATCGTAAATGAAGCAAGAAACAAATTCGGAAAAATCGTATGTGCCTCTACAACCCTGCATGGAGGTGTTGTTTTGTGCTGTGATAACGGTGTATATTTCAACAGAATATCCAGTAGTGTTGCCGATGTTTTGAAAAAGCTCGACTTTATTCCTAAAGTTGTGAAAATTTCATACACGGGACACTATTTAATAACGGATGGCAACAACTATTCCTTTTATTGGTTTTAAAAGGATAAGCCAGCTAATTCGCGACAAATTAGCTGGCTTATCCTAAAACAAATCCTTTGTATCTATCCGATCAAATCCTCAACGTATCAAATCCTCGTCCATAGACACCCATAACCGTATTCATCGTAAGGAAGGCATCCGGATCTACCATTTTCGTTACACGCATAATATCTTGCATTTCGCTCTTACGGGCTACGACAATCAACATCTTACGAGCCTCTCCCGTGTACCATCCATGGCAATCCACCACGGTAACACCGCGTCGTAAATCACGGGTAATAGAATTCGCCACTTCCTCATATTTTGGAGAAAATATAAGAAACTGTACAGACTGCATCTGTCCCGTGAACACCAGATCAACCGTGTAGGAGTTAACCCCCATCACCACGTAACCATAGATAATCGTGGCTATTTTTGCCGTAGGATCGATCTCCGTATTCTCTCCGATAAAATAACTGCATCCGATGATGAACACATCAATATACATGATAATCTTACCCGGACTAATGTTACGATATTTATTGATAATCATGGCGATAATATCCGTACCGGCAGTACTTCCCCCGTTTACCAGAGAAATACCGATACCCGCACCACACATGATACCGGAAATCACGGCACACATGAATTTATCTTCCAACAGAGGTTCGTGTATAAAATTCTGCAACACACTCAACAGGAAGGAACTCATGAAGATAGCATAAATGGTTTTGAAACCGAAACGAGGTCCCAAGATCTTGATCGCAATCGCCACCAACAAAAAGTTGATCACGAAATAGCTATACCCGATCGGAATCACCTCCCCGGAAAGAAAATAAATAATTGTTGAAATACCGGTCACACCACCACCTACCATACGATGCGGAGCTAGGAATGCCGTTACCGAAAACGTGTATATCAACAAACCGAACGTAATCAACAAATACGCCCGGATTTCACTCATCAACTTCTCCTTTGTAATTTTCATCACATTAATTATTTTGTTTTGCCCACGTATCCTTCAAACCAACGGTCCGGTTAAACACTAACGCACCCGGCTTGGAATCTTTATCCACGCAGAAATATCCCAAACGCTGGAACTGGAAACGATCACCTTCCTTAGCTTCTTTCAAGCTCGGCTCCAACTTACATCCCGTCAAAACTTTCAATGAATTTTCATTCAAGAATTCCTTGAAATCTATATCTTTATGTCCGGCAGGATCCGGGTCTTTAAACAAGCGATCGTACAAACGAACTTCCGCCTCGATAGCATCCGGAGCAGACACCCAATGCAGGGTACCTTTCACCTTCCGGTTACTTGCCGATCCGGTACCGCTACGGGTATCCACATCATACGTACAATGAATTGTCGTGATATTTCCTTCCGCGTCTTTCTCCACGCTTTCGCACTTCACGATATAAGCCCCCTTCAAGCGCACTTCGTTACCCGGTGTCATCCGGAAGAATTTCTTCGGAGCGTTCTCCATGAAATCATCCCGCTCGATATACAATTCGCGAGAGAAAGGAACCATTCTTGTTCCAGCCGTTTCATCTTCCGGATTGTTCTCGATCTCCACGGTTTCGGTCTGTCCTTCCGGGTAATTGTCTATCACCACCCGAACCGGATCCAACACGGCCATCACGCGGGGGGCAATCTTGTTCAAATGCTCCCGAACACAGAATTCCAATAAAGCCATGTCCACCACGATCTCCCGACGGGCAACTCCCACCTTCTCCGCAAAATTACGGATAGATTCGGGCGTATACCCGGCACGTCTCAACCCGGTAATCGTCGGCATACGGGGATCATCCCAACCGGCCACGATCCCTTTTTGAACAAGTTCCAACAAACGGCGTTTACTCATCACCGTGTAACTCAAATTACGACGGGCAAATTCAATCTGACGGGGACGATACTCCGTGTCAATCAATTGATCCAAAAACCAATTGTATAACGGGCGGTGTACTTCGAACTCCAACGTACAGATAGAATGCGTGATTCCTTCCAAATAATCGCTCTGACCATGCGTGAAATCATACATCGGGTAAATACACCATTTATCCCCCGTTCTGTGATGAGGCACATGCATGATACGGTACATAATCGGGTCGCGCATCAACATATTGGAAGATGCCATATCTATTTTTGCCCGCAAAACTTTCTCTCCGGCTTGGAACTCACCGTTTTTCATCCGGCGGAATAAATCCAAGTTCTCTTCCGGAGTCCGATCCCGGTAAGGACTGTTCACTCCGGGTTCCGTGGGTGTCATACGTTGAGCACTGATCACCTCTGCCGGCTGATCATCCACGTAAGCCTTTCCCTCCAGAATCAATTTTTCAGCCCAATCATATAATTGTTGAAAATAATCAGATGCAAAATGCGGTTCTCCATCCCATTGGAAACCTAACCATTGAATATCTTGTTGTATGGAATCAATATATTCGACATCCTCTTTCGAGGGATTAGTGTCATCAAAACGCAGGTTACACTTCCCCTGGTATTCGGTTGCCAATCCGAAATTCAAGCAAATAGAAGTTGCATGCCCGATATGCAGGTACCCGTTCGGTTCGGGCGGGAAGCGCGTGTGTACCCGACCGCCGTTCTTTCCCTCGGCCAACTCCTCTTCAATAATCTGTTCGATGAAGTTTAATGATTTACCTTCACCTTCTTCTTCTACGAGATGATTTTTATCCATACTAAAATTATTATAACATATTCGACGCGAAGGTAATTAATTTATGAGAGTTTTAAAAGTTTCTGTATATTTGCAGGCCATGAAAAATATATTTTATACCATAATATGCTGCCTGATTTCACTCTCGTCATTAGCCCAGAGTGATTTTGGTTACGGGAATCCGGATAGAATGGGGCCCCAAGAAGAAGGAATGCAACGCGATTCCACGAAAGAACAACCTTACGTTCCGCATCATCGACTAACTTGGAAATGGGTACATGACGGGGTATACAAAAAATTTTACCCGCTTGACACGCTTCAAGACGGGCTGCAAAACACGAACTTGATATTCAAGCATAGTGTTTCCAACACATATTTGGGCAACTTCCCGGCTCCTTACGTGTCCGACATCTACATCCTGCGCCCGCAAGGAGAAGATTTCCTACCGCAAGACCGGCTAAGAGATTATTTCTTCAAACCGGAAGACGCCTTGGATTACAACACCACCACACCTTTCACGCAATTAAGTTATTTCAACGGCGGGGGTCGGGGAAAAACGGAAGACTGGCTGGACGTGTGGCACATCCAAAACATACGCCCCTACTGGAACGCCGGATTCCGGTATAACCTCATTTCATCCGACGGAGCCTATTCTTACCAGAAATCCAAAACATACAACTTTTCCTTCTTCAGTTCATACGAAAAAGACCGGATGGCCGTGTCCATGTTTATCAACCAAAACATCGCACACATCACCGAAAATGGCGGTATCGAAAACTTGGCAGACATTCGGGACACCTCGCTTGATCCCAAAGTGGTCGGTACGCGACTTGCCTTGGAGCCTAGAAACAACCTTATGAATTTCAATTTTAAAGCTCTAGCACAATACAACATTGGAAATCCCAAGGAAATCACCACGCAAAAAGACAGTACCACGATCGACACCACGATAACCTATCCCATGAAATTCGCTTTGGCCTTCAAAGCCGAGGATAATCGTTACTCCTTCAAAGAAGAGAGTGTCGAGGAAGGATTCTTTTCTGATACCACCTATATCAGCAATCAGAAAAATTCCGACATGATCAAAAACCGGAAATACGAAATCGATGCCAAACTCATTGTAAACGAGCATCCCAAGTATAAATATCTACCGGGTGTGTACGCCGGATTAAAATTCAAATACCTGAGCTACGACCAACGCGTCTCGCTGGACTCCGCCAACAACAGGGGAACCAGCAAATACACCGGGACATACTTGACTGCCGGGACTTTCAACATGGACAGTACCACCCTGTTTAATTTCGACATCTGGGGAAGTTTCTGTCTCGCCGGAGAGTACTCTGCCGATTACTCGTTAGAGGGAGAAATTATCCAATATTTGAACAAGGGACGCAACTCCTCTGTCACCGTTCATGCTTTACTGGAAACGCAAACCCCGAATCATTACTATCTCCAGTACCAAGGGAATCATAATCAATGGCAGAATAGTTTCTCCAAGATACACGCTTACAACTTACGAGGCCATTACACGAACAAGCGTCTACGGACGGAAATCGGGGTTGCCCTCAACAACACGAAGAACTACATTTATTTCGACACCACCGCTATGCCCCGTCAATATGATGGAGACCTCATGGTATTCACGGCATGGGCAAAGCAAGTATTCCGTTTGGGACATTTCTATTTCAACCAGAAAGTGTACTACCAAGTAACCAACAAGGAAAAAATATTGCCATTACCCCAAGTGGCGCTTCACTCGCACAACTACTACCAAAATCGCTTTTTCAAACAGGCCTTGGGATTCCAAATCGGTATAGACTTGTTCTACAACACCTCGTTTTATGCCAACGCGTACGACCCGGCAATCATGCAATTCTACAATCAAGAGATCGAGAAAACCGGAAACTACCCGAAAATGGATGTATTCGTCACGTTGAATATCAAGCGAGCCGACCTGTTTGTTAAATACGAACACTTCAACGAGTTCTTCGGGAGCAGGGATTATTTCTCGGCTTACACCTATCCAATCAACCCGGCAAAGTTGAAATTCGGTATCCGATGGAACTTTTTTGACTAAAGAATCGTAAGGTCCATAAACTCTTTCGACATTATGGACCTTATGGACTTTATATACCTTCGATCGCCCCAATTTGGTAATTCACAACATTTTCCGTATTTTTGCAGCATGTATATAATAAAGACTATTACGTACACGCTGTCATTTTTATTTTGTTTCGTCTCGTGCAAAACGAAACAAGAGACACTGGTTATACCTGAACCCGGAACGTTGGAACAAATAGAACAACGCGGTGTATTAAATGTTTGTTGTTACTACAACACGACAGATTACTACGTGTACAAAGGTATCCCCAAAGGATTCCATTACGAACTGGTAAAAAATTTTGCCGACTATCTGGGGGTAAAATTAAATATCGAGATAAACACGAATATTGACGAAAGCATTCAGAGATTAAATGACAACAAGTATGACTTGATCGCCATGAGTCTTTCCGTCACGGATGCCCGCAAGGAAGATGTACGATTCTGTCTCCCCTTGTTTACAACCAGCCAAGTACTGGTTCAATATAAATCAGACACCCTCCTCCAATCGATTGAAGACTTAAAGAACAAAGAGATTTTTTTACAGGAAGGTACCTCCCCCACAAGATTCCTGCAACACTTAAATGATTCCCTGCAACTGAATTTAAAAATTACCGAACTGGAAGACGTCACATTCGAGGATATTCTATTAAAAATAGAAAACGGGGAAATTCCCTACACCGTAATCGACAAAAACATCGCCCAGATTGCCTCCCAATACATGAAACACATTGATTACTCCCTCCAATTATCCCCCGAGAACCCCGTGGCCTGGGCCATCACGAAAAAGGCGACACTACTGAACGAGGAAATCAATAACTGGCTGGGTGCAATAAAAAAAAGCGGGACATTAAATGTCCTGTACAATCGCTATTACAAGAACAGTTACATCACGTCACTACACAACTCCAAATACTACAAATTAAAAAATGGAGTTATCTCCAGCTTTGACCCGATCATCAAAAAAGAAGCCCAAGCAATCGGTTGGGACTGGCGTCTGTTGGCAGCCGTTATCTACCAGGAATCCGGATTCGACCCGGAAGCCACCTCCCATCTCGGGGCCGTCGGTCTGATGCAAGTGATGCCGGAAACTTCCCTGGAACTGGGATTCGAGGCATACGAAGAACCCCAAGACAACATTCACGTCGGGGCATACTATCTAAAATATTTGGAAAACAAATTCAACAAGTTCGAACTCGACACGTTGGAACAGATTAAATTCACGCTAGCCGCTTATAATGCCGGCTTGGGCCACGTGCTCGATGCCATCCGGTTAGCCGAATCATACGGGAAAAATCCAAAAGTTTGGAATAACAACGTGGATTATTTCATACTCCACAAATCCCAACCGGAAATATACCGGGATTCTGTTGCCCGCTCCGGCTATTGTGACGGAAAACAAACATTCAACTTCGTCAACAACATCATAGAAAACTACACTCATTACAAAAACACGATCAAAAAATAACCACTTTACAACGAAATTCAAAGTAAACTTTTCCTAGGAAATACACGTTTATCTTCCGTGGCATATTCGATGTTCTTAGGGATTAAAGACGTATCAAAGACGAATCAAAGACGTTACAAAGACGTTCACGAACGTCCCTGCCACGTCTCCGTGGCGAAATTGATTGACGCTTGTCTTGGAAATGAATCCCTTATCCATTGGATCACGAATGGTAAATATACCTTCTTGCATGCAGGAGTTAACATCTCTCGACAAAATCGTATATAACCACCAAAACAATTGATACATAAAAGTTAGCTCCTAGAGAGGAATCACTTCATCGTGAATCATAAATCATAAAATCTCACTGGCGAATATTGATTTACACTAATATTTTTTATATCTTCGCATCGAGGTTTAGATCATTATTTAACTAATTGCTAAGGATATGCCTTACAGAAGATTACCAAATACAGACGCAGCAAGGATAAGAGCATTAGAAACAGCCTTGAATAACGAAGAGTTTTCTAATATCAACAACTTACCGTTTTCATTAAACCTCAGGCAAAAGATTGAATTCTTCTTACCGAAGTTCAAAACGGCAATTGCAAATTCCCAATGCGCCAGGGACAAACAGAATAAAAACAGCCAAAAATACGGTGAATTCACCAAGAAAGCGAAATTATATATTTCCCATTTCCTGCAAGTACTGAATTTCACGATCATTCGCGGAGAATTAAAACCCGTGGCAAGAACTTTTTACGGGATTGACGAACACGACACCAAACTCCCCCCCTTGGTTTCAGACCAAGACTTGCTGGAATGGGGTGCAAAAATTATTGCCGGAGAACAGGAACGCACTCGTAATGGCGGTGGCAGCCCCGTGTACAGTCCTTCCATCGCCTTGGTGAAAGTAAACTACGAAAACTTCAAACAAGCCTACGCCTCCCAAAAGCAATTCCAACAGAACTCGGCCCGTTGCAGTGCAGAAGTTGCACAATACCGGGGTGAGGCCGACGAATACATCCTTACTTTGTGGAACGAAATCGAGGCTCACTATGCCGACCTCGAAGATGAAGAAATACGCCGCCAAAAATGCGAACATTTCGGGCTGGTCTACGTCTTCCGCAAAGGTGAAAAAGAAGATATAAAAAGAAAAAAGGAAGCAGAGCGTATCACACTCAAACTCCCCTTTTGATATTTTAGATTTATGATTTACGAATCTAAAATCGTAAATCATAAATCACATATACAAGTCCCTCTCCCCTCTCGCGATTCTATCATAATAGGAACGGAACGTGGGGAGTAACTTTTTATCGGTAAAGAAGGGCATTGATTCTATCTCCTGCAACTCCCGGGCGATCAACTTCTCACCCACCTCACGAGTTTCCGGAGAAGCGTAGTCATTCAAATATTCCCGGAACGTCAACACGGCATTCAGTTTACAGAATTTGCCTTCCACCCCTTTCTCCAACAAATTCATGATCTTATCTCCCGTACGACCGCAACGATAACCCGCCGTGCAGAAAGAAGTAATCATCCCGTCATTTGCCAATTCACGGATCACCTCATCCAACGAACGCTGGTCACCCAACATAAACTGCACCTTATCCGGGTTCTCCTCCTGTTTCAACTTCTTGGCATACGCCCCGATTCCCAACTTGGAAGAGGCATCCGTCTGCGTACAGCCGTAATGATTGATCAACTCGCGTTTCAACACCGGATTCTCGCGAGCCGTCACGATCAACCCGCTGTACGGGATGGCCAGACGCAACACGGCAACCACTCGTTTCATGGCTTCGTCGCTCACGATATACGGAGAATGTTCACTCAAGAATGAACCGGGAGCCGGTTGCATACGCGGGAATGACACGGTATGCGGTCCGATGCCGAAATGTTTCTCCAAATCCCAAGCATGATGAACCAACCCCATCACCTCAAATTTCCAATCGTACAAGCCGAATAACGCACCGATAGCCACGTCATCCACCCCGGCTTCCATCGCCCGGTGCATGGCGTAAAGCCGCCAGCGATAATTTCCTTTCACCGTATTGGCCGGATGCAATTCGGCATATCTTCCCCGGTGGTAAGTCTCCTGGAACACTTGGAACGTACCGATTCCCGCACGCCACAACTTCTTCATGTCGGCAATCTCCATGGGAGCCGCGTTCACGTTTACCCGGCGGATATTATTAAAACCATTCCCCGTGGGAGTCGTGCGCTTCACGGAATAAATCGTGGAAATAGAATCTGCAATATAGTCAGCTCCATTCTTCGGATGCTCGCCATACACGGCAATCATCCGCTTATGCCCCTCATCAATCACGGCAGCCACCTCATCCCGCACCTCATCCATCGTCAACACGTGGCGGACCTCGTCTTTATTCTCCGCACGAAACCCGCAATATTTACAGCTATTCACGCAAAGATTCGATAAATACAAGGGTGCGAAGAAAACGATACGGTTATCATACACTTTCTTCTTCACCGCCAACGCAGCCTCCTGCATCTCATGCAACAACTCCGGATCCTCCACGTTCAGCAATGTAGCCGTTTCCGCCGGAGTTAAAATTTTTATATCCAAAGATTTTTGTAAAATATCCCGCACTTGCTGTTTATCGGGATTTTTATGCTTCTCAATATCTGCAAATATCTGCTCTTCATCAATAAAATCCTTTCCCCCATCCAGATATTTATCAATCTCTGCTTGTTTGATTACACTGGCAGTCCAATCTTTCACACTACTCATTTTTCACTTAATTACAAGTTCATAAAGAAAATCAATCACGCGATCGTGAAATCCGTAAACATTTCTTCCAATTCCTACGAACTTTAGCTCAATAATTCTTTTACGATAGCGGAAATCGCTTTACCGTCAGCTACCCCGGCCAATTCTTTGGAAGCAACACCCATCACTTTCCCCATCTCTTTGGCTGAAGTCGCTCCCACCTTCTCAATAATCGCCTTCAACGCTGTTCTCAGTTCTTCCTCGCTCAACTGTTTCGGCAAAAATTCGTTCAACACCTCAACCTGCGCCATCTCATGAGAATACAAATCTTCTCTTCCCTGACTTTTATATATTTCAGCCGATTCGCGTCCCTGTTTCGCCAATTTCTGGATAATCTTCACGCTCTCGCTATCAGCAATCTGATCCGGAGCCCCGGCTACAGATTTTGCCTCGATAAAAACTTTCTTTATATTTCTCAAAACTTCCAAACGGACGGTATCTTTAGCTTTCATGGCCGCCATGATGCCTTTGCTAACTTGTTCCTCTATAGTCATTGCTCTTGAATTTAAAATTAAAACCTACGAAATTACTATTTATTCCTCAAATGTACAATTCTTAGCGATTCTACACACACTTTTTTTCTCTACTTTATCGTAAAAATCAAGAAAAAGATGTATTTTCGAAAAATAAAATCATTGGCAGTGAAAAGGAACATTTTACTTACATTTCTGACAATTCTTGTCTTGCTAAATAGTGCAGCGATCGGGTATTACATTTATCACGATCAAAAGGAACATAAGAAGAACGAGGAACCGCCATTCCTCCTCATGAAATCATCAGACGTGGATTTACCGACAACATTCAGTTTGGCCGGAGAACCGGTACCCCTGGAAAGAATCGACGTGACAGAAGCTTTCAAAAAGGAACTGATCGTGAATACCTACTTGCATTCACACACGATCCAGATTCTGAAAAATGCTCCCCGCTATTTTCATATTATCGAACCCATCCTAAAAGCGGAAGGCGTTCCGAATGATTTCAAATACCTGGCCGTCATCGAAAGTAGCCTGAACCCGCTGGCCGTATCTTATGCCGGAGCCGTGGGAATATGGCAACTCATGAGTGCTACGGCCAAAGAACTGGGACTGGAAGTGACGAACGACGTGGACGAACGCTATCACGTGGAAAAAGCTACCCGTGCCGCTTGTACCTACTTGAAAAAAGCCTATCAAAAATTCGGTTCCTGGACACTGGCTGCAGCCTCCTACAACGGTGGTATGAACATGCTCACCAAACAGATGAACCGACAAAAAGAAAAAAACTTTTACGACCTCCTGCTAAACGAGGAAACCGGAAGATACGTGTACCGCATGCTGGCCTTAAAGCAAATCATGGAAGAACCTCACTTGTATGATTTTTACGTGGACCACTTGTATCCCGTGGAACCGACCACGCAGGTCAAAGTAACCAAAAACATAAAGGACTTGGCGGACTTCGCGCAAGAGCATGGAATATCCTACAAAACGTTGAAACGCTTTAATCCTTGGCTACGGCAGACCTCGTTAAAAGTCGGGAAACATAAAACGTATTATATCGCCATTCCTGAAAACAAGCAAGTATACAAATAAAAGGTGTTCGGCACGCTATTTGTACCATTCAGCCTATATTTGATGTAAAAAACTCCCAACATGGAAAAGAATAAAATAACCATCTTTTGCGAAAACAATGGAAAAGAATACCAGATACCCACTGGATCTAGTTTAAAAGAATTCAAGAAAATTGTATTCCCCACAAATCACCAGAACATTCTGGGTGCGTTAGTCAATAACGAGGTACGAGATCTGCATTACGAGATATACAACCCCAAATACGTGAACTTCATTGATGTCACCACGTTGGACGGGTATAGCGTGTACCTGCGTTCTCTCATTTTCGTACTTTACAAGGCGATACGCGATCTCTACCCGAAAAAAACACTCGTCGTGGAATACCATCTTTCTAACGGAATCTTCTGTCGCTTGGCAAACAAAGAGTTTACACTCACCGGTGACAGGATTACCGAGATAAAAAAAGAAATGCAACGTATCATCGATCACGATTACGAGATCATGCGCACGGAAACTCCCACGGAAGAAGCCATCAAACTTTTCAACCGTCAAGGTTTAAAGGATAAAGAGATATTACTTTCCACCCGAGGGAAGATGTTCACCTCTGTCTATTCCATTGACGGGACTTGCGACTACTTCTACGGGACACTGGCACCTTCCACCGGATGCTTGAAAGTATTCGACCTGATGGATTACAAAGATGGCATGCTATTGATGCTCCCCGACCGGACAAACCCGACGCAAATACTCCCGTTCGTCCCCCAAGAGAAACTGTTCAGCACCTTCAGCGAGTTCAAACGGTGGGGCAAAATCTCCGAAGTAATGCAAATCGGGCATTTAAACCAAGCCATCGAGCACAAACATGCCGGCGACATGATCAAGGTCAGCGAAGCCCTACACGAGAAAAAGATCTCCCAGATCGCCGACCAGATCAAAAAACAAAAGAAGGTAAAAGTCGTGCTCATCGCCGGTCCCTCTTCTTCGGGAAAAACCACATTCGGGAAACGATTGGCCATCCAATTATTGGTAAACGGCATCAAACCTGTCAACTTATCCCTGGACAACTATTTCGTGAACCGGGAAAACACGCCCCGAGACGAGAAAGGGGAATATGACTTCGAGACGATTGACGCTTTGGACATCAACACCTTCAACGATAACATCATGAGTTTATTGAGAGGTGAAGAAGTAGAAATTCCCAAGTTCTCCTTCGAAACAGGCCAACGTTTCTACGACGGAGAGATATTAAAAATGAGTAGCAACAACGTGATTATCGTGGAGGGGATTCACGGTTTGAATCCCAAACTAACCGAATACCTGCCTCATGAAAGCCTGTTCAAAATATTTATTTCGGCACTTACGGTGATCTCTATTGATAACCACAACATTATTAACCCATCGGACAATCGTTTGATCCGCCGCATGGTTCGGGATCATAAATACCGGGGCTATTCGGCTCTCGACACGTTAAAAAGATGGGAAAGCGTGCTTTCCGGTGAACAAAAACACATCACTCCCTACCAGGAAGAAGCCGACGTCATGTTCAATTCGGCACTCGTGTACGAATTGGGAGCTTTGAAACAACAAGCGGTTCCACTTTTGGAAGAAGTGCTGGTAAAATACCCGGAACACTCCAAGGCCTCCCGCCTGTTGAAGTTCTTCTCGTACGTCCAAGCCGTACCGACCCGAGAAATACCACCAACTTCCATCTTGAGGGAATTTTTAGGAGGAAGTTCATTCAAATATTAGAACATAACAGAGGAAGAGCCGGTAATCCCTATTCATCATAGCAGAATTCCAACTCTTCCTCTGTTTGTCGAAAACACGTCAAATACCTTCCAACCCTTTCCGTAACGAGTCTCTAAAGACTTGATCTTCTTCAATCATACCTTCCCAAGAATATTTGACCTTACCCTCTTTATCCAGCAAAAAATAAGCGGGGTAATTGGTTATTTCAAATCCCTCCTTCAAAAAAGCCACAGCGGGATCATCCATATCAATCCTCACGCTAACACATAAAGAATCCAGATAACTCACCCGTTCGGGTAAATCCCACGCCCAATTCCGAGCAATAAAATAAGCATCATTACCTCTCACACATTCTAACAACAACGGCTTATCCTTCACCCTTACTTGCTCCAAAGCATTACTCCAAAATTTCCCGTTACAACTTATCGGAAACCCCAAAAACCTAAACTTTTGATAGAAATCCCATTGTTCAACAGGAGTATTGGCAAATTCGAATAACATCTTGAAAGTAAATTGCCCCATGCGTTCCTTATCTTCACCATTCCCATTCACCCCCACGTATTTCATGGCATACCACAAACAATCCTTCCACTCGTTAAGCTCCACCAATTCTCGCATTCCTTCCACCATCCCCGAGATGTCATTTTCCAAGAAAGCTTTCACTTCTTTTGCCCAAGCCAACACGACTCTAACTTTATCTTCCTCCGAGATCATCGTACGACCAGGGACGGACAACGCTGTTGTAATTTGTTCGATCAAATCGAACGCTTCGGGAGAAGCCTGGCAATCATACATCAAACGCAGGATCTCATGCTTATAGCCTTGAACCAGATAATCGTCAATACGGTCTTTCCCTTGCTTCTCCCGAAATTTATCTCCATGCTTCACCACGTATTCAAAATATTCGCTTCCATATGTATCTCCACTAAAAAGAGGCCAACACTCTTTATCTATCAATTTTTCAAATGATGTCTGTTCAAACAAAACCGACCGAAGACTATCGGCTTCGTGCAACTTCCTTGTATCTTGCAACACCAAATAATAATCCACCCTATTCTGCAAACTCATCTTCTGTTTTTGTTCAAGCAAACTATTCAAAAAAAACAAGGATGACGTTTCACTCACACCCCGGTTGGCCCAAGCCAGAAAATCTTCCGGTCTTCTTGATCCCTGCAAACGATGCCTTACGGTGCCATCCTTTTGCAAAATAAAAAATGTCGGGAGGGACTTCACACCATACTTCTTTTTAAAATCTTTCCCTTCCAATTTATCTATATCTATTTGTATACAGACAAATTGTTTGTTACAAAACTCTCCCACCTCTTTTTTACTCAACACCTCTTCAAACATCAATCGACACGGCTCACACCAAGAAGCAGTAACATCAACAAAAACGAGCTTTCCCTCCGCCTGTGCCCTAGCAAGAGCTTGATCCAAAGAAATTGTATCAAATTTTACACCCTGGGCAAACACACTACAATAAGTCAAAAGACTTATTCCCAATAAAATAATTCTTTTCATACCTGATTTATTAACAAAAGAGGAACTAATTCACCAATTTCATTCAGCAAGCATTAGTTCCCCTTTCATTCTAACATTCTAATTCCTTTCTAACGAAAAGATTGATACGTAGTACCGTTTGCTTCACAAAAAAGCTCCACTAACTTTTTCATGTACAAACGTCTCTGAATACATTTTTCGCTATACTCCACACCTGTAAAAAGATTCTTGAACTCTTCGTCCGAAAAAGCGTAAACAGCAGCAATATAATTCATCGCATCACAAGTTTTTTCCAAAGCTTTACGATGTACTATCTCTCTGTTACTATTGTTAGGATCAATTTCACGCCATTCCGTATCCCCCCATTCCAAAAATCCCATACGCCAATGGTCCCATAATTCTGCACCGAAATACCAATCCGAATTCAAATCAATCTCCTCTCCGGTATCAATCATTCTATAAAATTTATAATCATGCAGATTGTATAGAGTTCTAGCTTTTGTTGGTAAATCCGAATTAGTCATTTTATAAAAGACTTTTAGGGAATCAGAACAATGACTGTCTAACCAAGTATATACTTTAGCACTCAGCACCATTCCGGCCCAAAACTTCAACGTGGATTCATTCATATTCTTTATATCTGCCAGTTTACCCACGGGAGTTGTTTCTATTGATTCCTCAAAAACCCATGCCGTTTTTCCCCCCTCTCTTATCGTATCACCGCCATAATCTGCCGTCAACAAGCTATCAACCAACAATAAAGATTTCATCCTATATTTACCCGAAGGAGGCAAATTCGGGACCACCCATTTCTCGATCGCAGAAGCAGCCTTCAACATGGCAACCGTATCTTTCGATAAAACGAAACGAATATCTTTTGACACGGAACTGTAAATAAGGTATCTTTCACTTACGGTCTCATAAAATCTGACCGGATCTCCGTTAGCATCAACACCATCTTCCACGTACCCCAACGTGTCGTTAACGAACACGGAAACCCCTGTCTCTTCATATATTTTATGAAGTAAATGTCCTAATTCTCCCGGTCTATCCGGCACGGCAAACCAGTCAACAACAGTACTTGCATCCAGTTTAATATCTTCTTCATTACAAGAAATCAATAACATAAAGACGCATACACTATATAATAAATAACTTTTCCACATATAACTTATTTTTTATTATCCGTTACTCCAATTCTCTTTCCACCCGCTGGGGATTATCCACCAAATTACCTTGATTGTACACGATCTCGTAACCGGGAATCGGTAACACCCACGCCGGATCTTCACCATACGGTTTCAACACGTAATCCCCTTCCAAGACTCCATTTTTATCATAAGTCTCATGTCTTATGGATTTTTTCTCCGGGTATTTCGGAGAAACAGCGTACCGACGCAAATCAAACCAACGGTGAGCCTCGAAACAAAGTTCCCGACGTCGTTCATCCCGGATAAACGAGACTAAATCCTTCCCACTCAATCCATCTACAGGGGGGATTTCTCCTTCAAAGCGATTGTACAATAGCGTTTTAATCGTCTGCTTGGCATCCGCTTTATCCAACATGGCTTCAGCTTCCGCCTTGTTCAAATATAATTCCGCGCTCCGAATCACAAAACAATCGTAGACTTTCTCTACCACTTTAGCCACCTTGTACTGCTCATCTCCATGAAGTTCAAAAAAGGCATTCAATCTCAAATCCTTGACTCCCTGATCATCCCATTGGTTATATAAAGAAATCAACTCTTCCGAACAAGCGAAAGAACATATCATAAAATAGCTAATATCCTTGTAAAATAAAGTAGTTGCATTATACCCTTGAGTAAATACAATTTCCGGATTTTGTACATCTAGCATATTCCGGTTTCCCTCTCTTCCCGGAAACGAATTCAAATCCATCAACTCTACACCTTCCAACGCCAATGCTTTCTGGCATTCATCCAACGCCAATTGCCACTCTCCCATATACAGGTACACCCTGCTTAACAAGACACGAGCGGCAAGCTCATTCACCCGATAGATGGTCGGTTGGGTTACCCCCTTCAATTTCTCCGCGGCAGCTTTCAGATCTTCCACGATCACCCGATAACACTCTTCCATGGAATTACGTTTATAATATTCATCCACAATATCCTCGGTAAGATTTAAAGGAACTCCCATATCCGTGGACGCCGTCTCTTTCACGTAAGGATTCGCATAAAGATTGACCAGCAGGTAGTAATAAGCCCCTCTTAAGAAACGAGCCTCCCCTTCAATTCTATTTCGAATCTCAACAGAATCGTTTGTAAATTTTTTCACGTGAGCGATGATGACATTCAGGTAAGCAATATGACTATACATTTTCTCCCAATCCCGATCTTCCCACTCCTCCTCTGTCTTCGGGTTTATCGTCAATTGGTCAGACCAGTCATAGAAATTCTTGAAAGAAACCAAATTGTTAATCACATCTCTAGTGCCATCTTTTTTAAATATTGTCATCACCACATCGTCATCCATCACATGAATATAAGGATAGTAGCCATTTCCATAAATACTGGCCTCTGTAGCAAACGTCGGCTGATCCATGTACCCATTCCCGATAAGAATCTCGTCCAAATCGGTACAACTCTCCGCATACGCCAAATCCTGTGAAAACTCTTCCAAGAATTTTCCGCACGAGTTAAACAATAACCCACAAAGTATTAAGATTACATATTTTCTCATCTTTTTCACGCATTAAAATGTTACATTCAAGCTAAGGCTATAAGTCGGGCGAACGGATATGTTTATCAACTCGGAAGAACCGGATTGAGAGGGATCCTGCCCTTTCAATTTTTTACTGCAAATGGTAAATAGATTTGTTCCACTCACATTCAAATAGGCCGATTTCATATACATTTTATGGCAAATCCTCTCCGGAACGACATAACGTAACGACAAACTCGTCAATTTCAAATAATCTCCCGAAGCAACACGTAGATTGGAATTGTCGTACATATTCCAAATCGTTCCGGCAAATTCATACGGTTTATCATTCCACCAGGGAGTTTTAGTCCTGTTGTAACTTTTAGCATCCAACAAACCGGGAACATTCGTATATTCCTCATCTCCGGGACGTTGCCAACGATTCACGAATTCACCTCGCATATTTGTCACCGGAGGTAAAACGGCTGAATTATTGCTTCCATACATTTGCAACAGACGAATCTTCGATCCCACACTATAGGCTAAATTAAAAGATAAACCCCAATTTCTCCAGCCCAAATAATTACTGATACTTCCCTGCAAAAAAGGTTCCCTACAACCGGAATGCTCCATGACTTCCATACACACCTCTCCCAACGTCATCAACTCATACGCTCTCTGACGAGTCAGGTCATTCCCATTTTTATCCTTTCCGACAATCTCGTCGGCATCCGTCCCGTAAAAAGTAGGACGACCGTCCTTGGGATCCAAGCCTGTAAACTTATAGGAATAAAACGTGTTCACGGGACGTCCCGACACTTGCACCCGGCCATCCAGATAATCCCCGTACCTGATTTCATCCTGTAAAACCTTGTCTTTACCTTTCACTTTATCCACCAATTGATTGAACACGGAACCGAAATTCGGGTTTATACGCCACACAAAACCGCGTTTCTCCCCTCCCGCACCAAGATTCTCGATGGGGGTATAATTAATATCAAATTCAAAACCTTGATTATTTAACGTCCCCTGATTTACCGTGTAACTGCTAACACCGTTAATTCTCGAAACCGTTTTTGACATAAACGCATCCGTCGTGTGCCGGTAATAATAACTGAAATTCCCGACTAGCTTGTTATTAAACAACGAATATTCCAACTCGATGTTATAGGTTGACGTCTTTTCCCATTTTAAATGCGGGTTCGGGTAATACTTGATGGAAGAGTATAATTCGTTAAATGCCCAATGCGTGCCCTTCCGCTGTACAATCAAGTTGGGAGAATCCTGGGCAGACATATTCCCCTGGTAACCGAACGAGGCTTTTAACGCAAGAGTATTGATCCACCATTTATTCGACAACAGATTCTCGTGTATATTCCACCGACCGGAAACGGACCATATCGGGTTTAATTTTTCATTACTAGCATCCCCGAATTTATTACTTCCGTCGATACGCATATTAGCATTAAAAATATACGCATCTTTATAAGCATAAAACAACGTTCCGACCAATCCCACCTGACGAGTCAAATTATGAGTCAAAATCCCCTTGGCAGCAGAATTAGTTTTTAACCAATTGTCATAATCAGGATATGACACGTATCCCCACGAATCCGACAAATTAACATCATCAAAAAGCATTCCCCGCTCCGGAATGTACCCTCGTTTGGTAATGGCAAAACCGGTGTAAAGCGTAGAACTCAACTCACCGATAACAGACGCCTGAAACTGATGGCTGTTTTCTTTATCCAAAAATTTATTGAAGGCCAAATTCGCCCGAATACTATAATTCTCATTTTTAGTATTATTCAATCGCAATTCACCCCCGACAGGCATTCCCGAATTAGCTGCTATATACCCGAAATTAGCAGTCCCGGGAGCATACTCTCTCTTCAAATTTGCCGCATACCAACTTTTCTCTCCAAAGTAAACTTTCTCTTCAAAATTAGATACCCCGTAAGAAAATTGCATCCCGACCTTCAAACTAGGAATCAATCGATACTCAACATTCGCACTCGCACTAATCGCATTGGTTTGCACATCATCATCCGTATTCTTCCTTTCATTAATAATACTGAACGGCTTGGAATACATGTGATCCAAATTATTATCCCTCTGATAAAACATCAAACTACCATCCTCGTTATATGCCCCCACGCTACGAGCCGTATTCAATGCATACGACATCAACCCGACTTCCTGAGGAGTATACTGCCTTTTCTGTACATTCCCGTTTAAATTAAATGACAGAATAAACTTATTGTAATTGATATCGACCTTAGCCATCGCGCTGTAACGATTATTCTCTTCTCCTTTCAAATTTCCATTCTCAGCCGAATACCCCAACGATGTATAATAACGAACATTTTCCGATCCCCCGGAAACACTCAACGTATGCGCGTGAGAATAGGTGTCTTGCATTAACAAACCCAACCAATCGGTATTCACCGTTTCCATATACTTCACCTTCCGAATAAATTCATCCGGAGATATCACCCCATTCACATAATCATTATAGGCAGCCTCATACCCCACGTAGCTCGTCAAATTCGGCACAAGTTGCTTTTTGCGCACAACTTCCTTGGAAAAATCAATTCGTTCCTGCGAATTCATCACATCAACAGAACGATCCGTGTAACGAGGACGTTGGCGATAGGTTCCCGATAATGAATAAGAAACGGTTGGCGCCCCGACTTTTCCCTTTTTCGTGGTAATCACGATAACACCGTTAGAAGCTTTAGGTCCGTAAATGGCAGTAGCCGAAGCATCTTTCAACACGTCCAACTTTTCGATATCCTCGGGATTCAAACCGGAAATGGCATTCCCTAACAAGTTCACGAAATCCAAGTCATTGATACTTGCAGGATCAACATTCACAGGATCAGTCAAAATCACCCCATCCAACACCCACAAGGGAGCTGTACTTCCCAACAACGTTGTTGTTCCACGTATCTTAATCTTGGGTGCAGCTCCCACTTGTCCGCTATTCTGCATAAAAATCATTCCCGGAATCCTTCCCTCCAGCATTTGATCCAACGTCCCGACTCCCGGTTGCATGATATCATCCATCTTCAACGTGGTCACGGAACTTGTCAAATGACGCTTATCCACTTTATAATATCCCGTGGACACCGTCACTTCCTCCAACTCCATCAAATCTTCCTCCAATACAATTTGCAACGTATCCGTCTTCTCCGTAAAATTTATAAGTTGCTTTTTTAAACCTATAAAAGAAAATTCCAGGGAACCCCGTTGTATGGGCAGTGTTATCCGAAACCACCCTTTCACATTCGTGGAAGTTCCGATTGATGTCCCTGCTATTTTTACCGAAACACCGGGTAATACTTGCTTATTTTTATCATACACCCACCCTTGGATAACCTTGGATTTTTCTTTCTCAGATACTACTCTTTCCTGAGCTATTCCTCTGGCAGGCAAAAACATACACACAACAAACAACAAGATTCCCAATAATTTCGTAAACATTAACATTTTGCGCCATGCTATCCAATAGCATGACCAAGCGCAGTTTCGCTTTTTTTCCATAAATTTGTGCTACATAATTTAATAAAACATTTTGTTTTAGGAGAGTTCCAAGGTTTCCTAGGCGTTGGGCTCTCTTTTTTGTATAGAATGCCACCTTAGTTTCTATTGACTTTCAATCTTTTCACACGAGTATTCTATTTAATCATACGCCTCAGCCATAAAACTATACCGGACAAAAAGACAAGAAAACATCGTTTAGAAACAGGTATAAAAGTATTCCAAATTTCACCTTGTGAATATGGTTAGAGAAGTCTCGTTAATTCTTTACCCTGGTGATTTATTCATAACCTTGATTTTAGTTTTACTCCAATCCCCAAAAGCAAAAATTACACAATAAAAAAGCGAGGATCGTGCTATTTGAACCTCGGTATCGCCAAACACCTGCACACAATAGACAACAATCCACGCTTGCCAGCGTGAACATATGTCCATCTTGTGTGCATCAAATTTGGCGATTTCAGGCTCAAGATGTAACAATTTTCACAATATATCCAAGGTAGGCTCTCCTACCCATTATTTCCATTAGGGCAAATATATGAATACTTTTTTTCATTCCCATAACTTTTGCTTCATTTTATTTATCCATCTATAATTTTAATCCAAGCAACCCTCCTTTTGCATGAAACCTGCATTTTTAAAATAAACACATAGCGAGAATACAAATTTGAGCGAAGCGTAGCGAATAGCACTGAAACAGTGTCCGTTACGCTTCGTTTTTATGTGGTAAGGAAGCAACTGAAAGCCACTTTAAAGCCAAATGCGGCAGGAGTTCAGTTACCACCCCATTACTGCCGTAACGGATGAAAATTTTTAGTTAAACGCTTCTATTTCTGCGATTTGCGCAGATTTGCTTATCTGTCGGTAACTCACTGTAATTTAATTTTGTAACCAAAAAAAGGGTGAGTTATGCGAAGTACATTCAAAGTCTTATTCTACGTGAAGAAAGGCAGTGCCAAACCCAACGGCAACCTGCCCCTGATGTGCCGTCTTACCGTGGACGGCGAGATTAAACAGTTCAGCTGCAAGCTGGACGTTCCCCCACGCCTGTGGGACGTGAAAAACAGCCGTGCTTCGGGCAAGAGCATCGAGGCGCAGCGAATCAACCATACCGTCGATAAAATCCGTGTGGACGTGAACCGCCGCTATCAGGAGCTTATGCAGACGGACGGGTATGTTACAGCCGCCAAGCTCAAAGACACCTATCTCGGTATCGGTGTCAAGCAGGAAACCTTGCTGAAACTATTCGAGCAGCACAACGCCGAGTTCGCCAAGAAAGTCGGGCACAGCCGAGCGCAGGGGACATTCACCCGTTATCTGACCGTCTGCAAGCACATCCGGGAGTTCCTGCCCCATACCTACAAGCGTGAGGATATTCCCCTCAAGGAGTTGAACCTCTCTTTCATCAACGACTTCGAGTATTTCCTGCGGACGGAGAAGAAGTGCCGCACCAATACCGTGTGGGGCTACATGATTGTACTGAAACACATCATCTCGATAGCGAGAAACGACGGACGGCTGCCGTTCAATCCCTTTGCCGGATATATCAACTCCCCGGAAAGCGTGGATAGGGGCTACCTTACCCAAGCGGAGATACAGACGCTTATAGATATGCCGATGAAGAACGGACAGCATGAACTCGTACGGGACTTGTTCGTCTTTTCGGTGTTCACGGGGCTGGCGTATTCCGATGTGAAGAATTTCACCGCCGACCGTCTGCAAACCTTCTTCGACGGCAATCTGTGGATTATCACCCGAAGAAAGAAGACGAACACGGAATCGAACATCCGTCTGTTGGATGTTCCGCAAAGGATAATAGAGAAGTACAAGGGAATGACACGGGACGGTCATGTTTTCCCCATGCCGAGCAATACCACCTGCAACAAGATACTGAAAGAGATAGGCAGGCAGTGCGGTTTCAAGGTGCGCTTGACCTATCATGTCGCAAGGCACACGAACGCAACGACCATGCTTTTATCCAATGGTGTGCCGATTGAGACCGTGAGCCGACTGTTGGGGCACATGAACATCAAGACCACGCAGATATACGCCAAAATCACCGCTCAAAAGATAAGCCGGGACATGGAAGCCTTGTCGCACAAGCTGGAGGACATGGAGAAGAACATCTGCCGTGCCATTCAGTAACCTTAAAAGTGAATACCGATGAAAGAAGAAAGGAATATTATCACGATGGACGAACACGGTAATATCATCATGCCGACTGATACAGCCAACGTGTGGATGTCCGAGCCGGAACTTGTCGGGCTGTTCGGGGTAACCGCCCCTACAGTCCATGCAGGAATCAGAGCCGTTTACAAGAACGGAGTTCTGAAAGAGTACGACACAAAACGTTATCTGCGTTTGGAGAACGGTTACGGGCTGGACGTTTACAGTTTTGAAATGGTTGTCGCACTCGCATTCCGTATCGCCTCATGCGGTGCGGAAAGGCTGCGCAATGCCTTGTTAAAGAGGATGTACCGGCAAAAAGAGAAAATATGTCTGTTCCTACTATCATCCGGGGGTGCGTATTGCTGTTAGTACGTACCCATACACGAAACATGTGCGACCGTTTCTGCCATAAGATACACCGTTATTCTAATGAATTGTTGAATACAAGCATTAAGTATATGATAATGAGTAATATATATTCTCAACAAAAGCTCAACAATAGAAATTAGCTGTTGAGGACGGCAAGCAGGAACATTTGCCCTTTCTCTTTTGGTTAGTACTTTGTTGAGAATGTGTTGAGCTGTTATAGCAATGAATATCAACATTATAGATGCCCTATTCATCAATTCAACGGATTTTCATCCGTCATCAACCCGGCAGGAAAACGGGATATGGGGAGTTTGTGACGGCTGCAATGCTCACAGATTAACGATACTCTGTTTACATTGTCATATACGCAAAGCAGGTAAGCAAGGCAAACAAAGTAAACTGGCAGGGACGGACGGCGCACGGGTATTTGCGGACAGAAAATACCGTAGCTTATTAGGGAATTTTCCGAGCCGCATTGCAGGCAACGCTGAAAATTCCCCAATAAGGCAAGGGGGAGCGCAAGCGCAGGAAACGGGAGGAGCAGGCGAAGAAACGCTACCGCAAAAAGCCTGCCGACAGCGTGAGGCTGTGCGCCGATGACATCATGAACCGTTTGAAACTGAAATCCTATCAGGACAGCTATGCCGCAGCGATGGCGAAATACGGGCTGCAAAGGGGGATTGACGGTTCGGACGCAAGGCACGTTTCCACGCAGCAGTACTACCGTGACATAAAGCGTCAGACTGAAGAACTGAAAGCGGAGGTGATGGAATTGCAGGAACGGAAAGATACGGCACAGGAGGAGCTTGTACGGGCGAAAAAGGAGATACAGACCGAGCGGCTGAAAGGGGCTGCGACGACCGCAGCTGCCAACATCGCCGAGAGTGTCGGCTCTCTTTTCGGGAGCAACAAGGTCAAGGCATTGAAGAGGGAGAACAGCATCCTGCATAGGGAGGTAGCCGACCACGAGGAAACGATAGAGGCTCTGCAAGACAAGATACAGACCATGCAGGCAGACCACAGCCGCCAAATGCTGGATATGCAACAGAAGCATATCAACGAATTGGCACAGACAGAAACAAACCTCAAACGTGAGATTTCACGGCTTACGGTGTTGTTAAACAAGACCTTGAAATGGTTCCCACAAATCAAGGACATGATTAACATTGAAATATTGTGCCTTGCTGTAGGTTTCAATAAAGAGCAGACTGCGACATTGCTGACAGGTAAACCCATTGAGTACAACGGCGAGTTGTATTCGGAAGAACACAAGCGGAAATTCATGGCAAAAGATGTTAAAGCCAAAGTATTCTCTGACAACGGTAAGTTTATCCTTACGATTGACTTGCGACCCATCGGCGAATGGTTCAGGGAGCAGTTCGAGAAACTAAGGCAGACCATACGCCAACCCGTTATACAGCAACGGAAAGGCAGGGGAATGAAACTGTAGCCGTTTTATTTCACTGGGAATAATAAAAAGTGCCGTTCATCATTTCGCATGAACGGCACTTTTCGTAATTTTGCAACGGTATAATTGTTCGATATGTAAGATTTAACAAAATGAATATTAATGATATAATAAACAGTATATATCCGCTGCCACAACTTTCTCTTGACACATTGGCAGCTTCAATATCGGAAGTGGAATACCCTAAAAAATTTCATTTGCATCGGGAATATAAAAAGGAAACAAAGTTTTATTTCATAAAGAAAGGAATCGTTCGGGCATATGCACATAAAAACGACAAGGAAATCACATTCTGGTTCGGTCAGGAAGGAGACCTTATATTTCCTCTGCAAACTCTTTTTGCAGGTTTGGGAGAATATGCCACAGTAGAACTTCTAGAGGATTGTGTTTTGTATGAAATTGATTTGGGACGGTTGCAGGATTTATATCGGAACGATATACATATAGCCAATTGGGGACGCCGGTATGCGGAATCAGCTTGTATCAAATCAGAAAAATTGTTTATAGCACGGCAATTCAAGACATCATTGGAAAGGTATCAGGAACTCATAAATGAATATCCAAGCATTATACAGCGGGTTCCATTAGGTATAATAGCCTCTTATTTGGGTATTTCCCAAGTCAATTTGAGCCGTATCAGAGCCCAAATGAAATGAATTTATCAAATGTAAAATCGCTTTTTAAAACATGTAAAGAAGAAACAAACCGCAAATACCGAAATTCGCACCCCATAAAGAATTAAAGTTATGAATTGGTTGCTTTTAGTGGTATCCGGGTGCATCGAGCTCGTTTTTACCTTCTGCTTGAGCAAAGTGAGCAAGACTGCAGGATTTGAAAAAGGTTTGTGGTGCATAGGCACGGTAAGTGCCATTGCGCTTAGTTTGTACATCGTGACTAAAGTTTTGAAAACTTTGCCTATCGGCACAGCTTATGCCGTCTGGACGGGAATCGGTGCCGTCGGCACGGTTCTGATTGGCATTCTCTTTTTTAAGGAGCCGGTAAGTTTCGGAAGGCTTTTCTTTATCTTTACGCTGATAGTTTCCATTATAGGCTTAAAGGTCGTATCTTCCTGAATGACAAAAGATGAAGTAATATGACGGAACAAAACTTTCCACTATATGAAGAAGCTGTTTCTGTTCTTAAAAGAAGGGATAAGAAGCTGGCTTGGCTGATAGAGCGGGTCGGTCCGCTTTCTCATACTGACCTCAAAGATGATTTTCGCTTCTTCATAGAGCAGGTTATAGGACAGATGCTTTCTATCCAAGCCGCCGATGTGATGACAGGACGATTGTCAGACCTTTGTCGGGGAGAAATGACGGCCGGGGCAATATGTTCGTTGTCTGTCTATGAATTAAAAAAGACAGGTATTTCCTTGAGAAAAGCCGAGTGCATCCGGGAAATAGCGTTCATGGTAGAAACCGGCAGTCTCGACTTCGGAAAACTCAAAGAACTTTCCGATGCGGAGATTATAAAGTCCCTGACGGCTATCAAGGGCATAGGAAATTGGACTGCCAAAATGTATCTTTATAAAATCAATCGCCCCGACGTGCTTCCATACGAGGATGCCACCTTTTTAGCCGCTTACAAGTGGCTTTACCGTACCCGGAATGTGAAACCGGAAGCGGTCAAACGGCGTTGCCGGAAATGGTCGCCATACTCTTCCGTTGCCGCTATGTATCTATATGCTGCATTCGATAGAAAGTTAATTGCAACAGAATCGCCTAAATTGAAAGATTTATAAAATGGAACAGTTATCTGCGCAGGTACATAAGCTGATAGACGAACTGGATGAAGTGGCTGACAACCGAACCGCTTTCCGTTCCGAATCAAACAGAATAGGATGCGTGGGGGCTGATTTCTTTATAGGCATTAAAGTTGCGGAAATAAGAAAAGTAGCCGAACAGTACGTCAATATTTGTTTGGATGAAATAGAACAGTTGCTTTTGTCAGAAGTCCATGAACACCGAATGTGTGCGCTTATCATACTCAAAAAACAGTTCAAACAAGGAGACGAACGCGAACGGACTGAAATTTTCGAGTTCTACATCAATCATACGAATTGTATAAACGATTGGGATTTAATAGACAGTTCATCTCCCTATATCGTCGGTGAATATCTACATGACAAACCGTGCGATGTATTGTACCGGTTAGCCAAAAGCGATTCGCCTTGGGACAACCGTATCGCTATGATGGCTACATACACGTTTATACATAATGGTAATGTTGAAGATACATATCGTCTTGCTCTCTCCTTGATGGGGAGTCCCCACGTTCTGGTACAAAAAGCTGTAGGATGGATGTTGCATGAAGCGGGTAAATACGACCTCATTCGGCTCAGTCTCTTTATTGACAAATACCGGCAAGAAATGCCCCGTGTCATGCTTCGTATTGCCGCCAACCGTTTTCCGAAAGAGAAACGTAGAGAATGGATGCAGCTTTGACAATAGAAATAACAAGGCGGCATTTAATTTGAATATAAATTCTTGGAATTTCAAAAAAGATATTCTAATTTTGCAAAAAGAGTTATTTGACAGCATAGCACCGCAAACCGCTGAAAATCGCACGGTTGCCAATTCGTTACTGTTATTTCTCAAATACTCCGCTAAATGTTTATTCCTCAAATGGTTGTGTCAAACCGTTGAAAATTTAAAATAAAACTTTTAGGAACTTATATACAACTTTACAGGGAATCAACTCCCTCCCGGCTTCGCCGTACTCCCTCTATAAACAGAGGGAGAGCTAAGTTACTCTCCGTGGTAATTATTTAATGCAAGTTTAATAGAACCATCGGGAATAACTTATACTGAAAACTAGGGGAAATCCTACTGAAAAGCTATAGAAATAATCCCACTTAACCGTTGCTCAAACGTTGCACATCCGTTGCTCAAACGTTACGGGATGGTTCAGCTACGAGTGAACTTCGGATGAGTTCTGAGTATGTGGTATTATTTGGGTTTGTTTACTACCTTATTGGGGTAAGATTTGAGTAGTATCACGAGAGTAGATTTAAAAGAAGCCTGCCATTGCTGGGAATTTCATCAATGACAGGCTACACACTTTATTTTGAGTTGTATCAACTCATTTTAATACTTACATTCTTTTTGGAATTATATCAATCTATTTTCAACGCTTTACTCACCTCTCGATATAAATAAGCATAATGAGCTTTATCAACAGATGAATTCACTTTCGTCTTCAACAAACTACTTATTTTTTCCAATAATGCTAATTGATAAACTGCGATGTCATTAATCTCTGCAACACTATATCCATACAGCACGGAACGAGATGTCGGACCAAAGGTATTTACCTCGTCCTCTTCCGAAGCAGAACAACAAGAATCTTCTGTGTGATTTGCAATTCCCATTCCAACTACAAAATTACCTCCACCCCGACTATTTAGAGCCTGCGTTAAACTCGTAACGATTCCTCGTTGTAAACCTTTTTCTGTATCAGTCAAACGTTTTCCCTTAATCGTAGAGGCAAATAATTCTGCATACAAATCATTCATGTATTCTTGTAATGTATACGGATTCTGATTTTTAGCCATGTGTGAAGCCAAAACTACTTTTTCAAGTGTTTTTCCTAACAATTGCTGGTGTAATCCTGCCAATTTAGAAGACATGTTTATTCTCACCCCAAATTTGTTCAATAATTCCGAATCATCAAGCCACTCACAATTTCGTAATTCATTCATCACCCAAGTTAAAGCTTCCTTCTGATCTTTTTTGGATACAACCTCAACAGGTTTTCCCGGTGTATTTTCTTTTACGCGAGATACTTTAAAACCTCCAATCTGATAAATGGCATTTGATAAATAACGAACATATTGACTTGCCAATTCTCCATAAAGCTCTTTACGGCGTTCAACATCACCGGTTTCTCCACTCCATTCATCCAAGTTTTTCAGTATATATTTCAAGTTTTTCACACCATATTTACCTGCTTTTACCGGATTATCACCCAAATCTTCCGCCAAAGAACTGGGATCCCAAATGGCAGATACCTGTTGTGCCCCGTAACGATAAAAAGGATCACCGGCCTTTTCGTCTATCCATTTCTCTGCAATTGCTGCTTCTTCCCACATATCTTTCGCTCCAAAAATAGGAGTATAAAGCCATTTAATAGCGTAATAATCATATACTCCTAACTCCGGAGGAGTCAATTTCACCCCTTTGTCTTCCGGTTGAGCCACATAATTAAAGCGCGCATAATCCATTATGGAAGGAGTTGTCCCGTATTTTTGCGTAAATGTAGCAGAACGTAAAGAATCTACCGGAATAGCAGCAGAAGCCCCCATATTATGCATCAATCCCAACGTGTGACCAATCTCATGAGCCACCACATACTCGATGGATTCGTCTCTCACGTCTTGAGGCATCTTTTCTACTCGTACGCGAGGATCAATTTGAGATGTTTGTATAAAGCGCCAGTGATTAATTAATTTCACCATATCGTTATACACGATCACGGATGCATTTATAATTTCTCCGGTTGTCGGATCAACCCAACTCGGCCCCATGGCGTTTTTCTCATCATCCGGACAATAACGAATACAAGAATATTTCAAGTTGTCCGGGTCGAACGAGGGATCATCCGTTGGGAAATCTCGAACTTGCATCACATTTTTTAAACCAATTTGCTCAAAAGCTTTGTTCCAACGTAAAACGCCTTTTTTTATCGGTTCTTTCCAAGTTGACGGGAATGTATTATCCACATACCAAACAATCGGTTTCTTTACCTCTGTTAATTCACCACGTTTCCAAGCCTCTTCGTTTACCGGTTCTAGTTTCCAACGATTGGCAAACAAAAATTCCCGAAAACCGTCTGTTTTATCGCTCACCTCTATTTTAGGCATGGAAACCATAGCCCCGCTAAATCCATTTGTTGAAAAAATGCCAATACGCGAATCTTGGATACGCGGTTTCATCTTCTCTTCCGGCAACAACAATAAAGACACTACAGAAGAAACAGATAAATCTCCCATCGGAAGATTTCCCATAAATCGCATAGAAACATCCACTTGTTGCTTCATCTCAATAGAAGCATTATCATCAAATGCTTTTATTTTCCCATAAGAAATATTCTCTTTTTTGGGTTCCATCATAAATCCTCTTATAGACATTCCAACGGGTCCCAATTCCGATAACATCTTGGTTGCCTCAAATACAACTCGGGAACTATCCGCATTATAAGCTAACACCGGGAATTTCTTATAAAGATTAGGGATGAAATTCTTCTCCATGGCTTCTTTAAGTCCTGGATCCTCACTATTCAAATAGGCTTTTGTATTTGGAACATTAAAAAATACCGTTGAATCTTTCAACTCTACCATTAAATGCTGAGGTCCCTGATACTTATACCCCACATTAATCATTCTTGCAAAACCAGACGAAGCAACCGTACTTCCCACAAGAATTTCACGATCAAAATACTTTACCGGATATTCAAAATAAATTTTATCTCCGATCTTATGAATTGTCATAAAATCACCTTTTGCTGTTTCAACACCAGGCTGTTTTAATAATTTGTCATACAAATCTATGAAAAAAAAAACGAAATGGTGCCACAAGGATTCTCACCTTGTTCTCGCTACTCATTCCGGCATTCTCTCTTCTTAGCACTCCACAGCTCCTTCCGGT
>ENA-USUG01000799-USUG01000799.1-human-gut-metagenome-genome-assembly--contig:-NODE-799-length-54386-cov-10.659651_pt1 | contig 54386 bp, 48 predicted proteins | sample MGYA00250059_ERZ773394 | MGnify/ENA primary metagenome ERZ773394 (study PRJEB29103, sample SAMN06111957) | human gut metagenome | biome: human gut; feature: ankylosing spondylitis patient; material... | reverse complement strand
ACTTCTACTTCGGTCAGACCATCACAATACTGGAATGCATATTCGCCTATTGTTTTTAATCCTTCCGGCAATTTCAGCTCTGTTAATCCGCTGCACTTATAAAATGCACGATATCCTATCGATGTTATATTTTCCCCAAATTCTACTTCTTTCAGATTTGACATTTCTGAAAACGCATAATCCCCTATCGCTACAACTTTATTTCCATTAATTTCATCAGGAATCACCACACTGGTTTCCGTTCCTGTATACTTTGTAATGGTAATATTGCCGTTTACTGCTTTACTATAGTTGAATGAAATATCCCCATTCGTATATGTTTCAGCCTTTACCGTTGTTAAAAATATACTTCCCGGCAGATCAGCTAAAAACAGGATCACTACCAATAACATGCTGATTATTTTTTTCCATTGTTTTCTCATATGCATAGTCCTCCATTCCTTTCTAATCCGGCATTACCCATATAGTAATGCCGGTCTGTTCTGATTTACTTCAACGTTACGTCCCATCCTGCAAGATATCTTCTTAATAACGCACTATCCTGCAAATTGACCTTTCCATTCCCATCTACATCTGCCGCATTTTCATCGATGGTTACATCCCAGCCCGCAAGGTATCTTCGCAATAATGCACTGTCCTGCAGATTGACTTTTCCATTGCCATCAATGTCACCAGAAATAGTTACCGCTTCACCTGTATCATATTTTCCATAGGATGATATTTTTTCTACCATATCTTTATAACTACCGGAAACACTGTAAGAAAAACTTAACTTTCCATCTGCGTCAGCTGTTCCCTGTGCCATATAGAGCAAATTATCCGTGGTCAGAGGTTTTTCCATCGATTCTGATTTTAAAACATAAAATACATAAGCCCTTCCCGGTTTCAAATCTTTATAACCCACTTCCGAAGAATTTATGGCATATGATTCTAATAAATTTGGTAATTCATATAAACTTGCAGAACTTTCAAAAACCGGATTTATTATAATCTTCTCTGGAACAGGACTATTAATACTTACTTCTCCTGTCTGCCCTGTAGAATAATCAAATCCCCACATATATAAATCTTTCTCTTTTGTAATAGCTGCACTATGCGTTCCTCCAAGACTTACTGTTTCTATATTTTCCATGATTTTCTTTGGTTTACCACTATCTTCCTTTGTTCCATCTCCTAACTGTCCACATGAATTGCTTCCCCATGTATATAAGCTTCCATCTTCCGTGATTGCCGCACTATGGTTTTGACCAAGACTTACCGCTATTACATGCTCCATGATTTTCTTTGGTTTAGTACTGTTTTCCTGCGTTCCATCCCCAATCTGTCTCCAGTAATTATATCCCCATAAATATAAATCTCCATTTTCCGTAATGGCTGCACTATGTGCCTCACCAAGACTCACTGCTGTAACATGTTCCATGATTTTCTCTGGTTTATAACAATTTTCCTGTGTTCCATCGCCTAACTGTCCTTGATTGTTACATCCCCATAAATATAAATCTCCATTTTCTGTGATGGCTGCACTATGTGCAGCACCAAGACTTACCTCTGCAACATGCTCCATTACTTTTTGTGGTGTATATCTTTCTATCGTTGTTCCATCTCCAATTTTCCCAACACCATTAGCTCCCCATAGATATAAATCTCCGTTTTCCGTAATGGCTGCACTGCAATATGTCCCAAGGCTTACTTTTCTTACATGCTCCATGATTTTCTTCGGTACTCTGCTGTCAATGATATCTCCATCCCCTAACTGTCCATGAGTATTAAATCCCCACAGATACAAATCTCCATTTTCTGTAATGGCTGCACTATCTTCCTGACCAAGACTTGCTGCTACAACAGACTCCATAATCTTCTCTGGTTTTGAACAATCCGTTCTGCTTCCATCCCCTAATTCTCCAAAAAAATTTTTGCCCCATAAATATAAGTCTCCATTTCCTGTAATTACTGCACTATGACTACCTCCCAGACTTACTGCACTAACTTTCGTTTCAACATGAGGACACTCACCAAATCCAAATTCTTTATAGGTTATAGAATAATAAAACTTCTGCTCCTTTGATTTTTTGCTGAAAGTCTTTTCTTTGCTCAATTTCTTATTATTTAACAACTTAATAGAAAATGTAATATCGAACTGTCCGTATAAGTTTCCTTTGATACACTCTTTGCAGGAATGCTTTTTTGACTCATCCTTTGTACCGGTTAAATCAACATTCATCTGTGCATGCAGCCATGCTCCTATTTTTGCCTCTATTCCAGCCGTTGCTATCTTTTCACTGATAATTACTATCTTTGGTTCCAGTGCAAATCCCACATAAAAACTGCCTTCTATATTTAGTTCTGACTGAAATGATGGTGTTTTTGAAATATTCTGGATTCCACTGTCATCTGTATACTTTAAGCCAATACTTCCATCCAGAGTTCCTGTCAAAGTGATACTTGCCGTAAATTCCAACACAAGTTTTGGAATAAATTCAATAAATACTCCCGGTACAGGTGCTATCGTAAACTGACCTAATTTTACTTCTGTATCATCAAGCTTACCATTAACTCCTGCCGTAATTTTAGCATTGTATTTCAATTCAATTTCTATCGTCTGTCTGTCAAGTGCAATATATAACTTTACTGCAGCTTCTACACTCATTTTTACTCCACCGGATAAAGTAATTGTATTCATACCTACTTTTATTTTTTTATCCGGAATACTGTAAGATGCTTCCAGTTTCTCACTTGCATCCCCATCTATAATCGCATAGGTCTGTATATCGTCCTGTTCTTCAACCAGTCCATTATAAATGACACCATCATCACAGTATGAATTATCAATCTGTGCGCTATCCAATCCGGCTTCCGTATCAATCTTTACATAATCAAATACTTCATCCAGTCCGGTATCATCCTGCACAACCGTAACTTTTGTACCGTCTTTTGTTACAGCTTTTACCTTAACAATAATTGTTTCTCCATCTTCCTTTACACCTGCAAAGAAATCACCCGGCTCCAAATTACGGACTGTTTCATCGGCATTTTCGATTACATAGCTTTCTTTATCTTCAGAAACAATATGATTTTTTTCATTTCCTATCTCAATCTTCTGTACATTATCTTTGTATATTGCGAAGTTATTATCTTTACTTTCATCCAGATTTAATACTCTGTCGGCATCAAAATCATCCACTGTTAAGTCCAGTAATTTTTTCATTTCCTGTGTATACATGGATGATTCATATGCAGTACATAATGGACTGTAATCTTCGCTGTTAATCAAAAATCCTCTTACCAGAAAATATTCCGGCATTCCGTCTGTCGCAATATCTACAGTTATCTCTTCATCATCCGGTGTCACTTCCGCAATACCGCTGCCTTTCATCTCCAGTCCATCTTCGGAATAAATTCCTACTACCAGAGTTGCATTTTCACTCGTTTCCAAAGATACAGCTGCCTTTTGCTCTTCTATTGTAATTTCAAAAATATTACATCCCTGATTTTCTTCCTGCTGCTCCACTTCATCAGACAATGTCTGAGATAACATATTCCCAAAAGAATCCGTTCCCTGTATGGAAAAATCTCCATTTTCCACAACACTGCCTGCTTCTTTCTGTGATTCTGCTGCCACAGCCAACGTTCCCTGCGGCAGTATCATCTGACTGATAATGACAAAAATTATCAACCAGGCACATATTCTTGTTCTTTTATCTCTTTTCATAAATTACCTCTTTTCCAAAGGGAAGTATCTGAATTCTCACGACACTTCCCATTTTTCTTCTGTCACTTCAATGTTACATCCCATCCTGCAAGATATCTTCTTAATAACGCACTATCCTGCAGATTGACCTTTCCATTGCCATCTACGTCTGCCGCATTTTCATCAATGGTTACATCCCAGCCTGCAAGGTATCTTCGCAATAATGCACTGTCCTGCAGATTGACCTTTCCATTGCCATCAATGTCGCCGGATAATACACTGCTGTTTACCACGGCATAGACACTGAAATGATCTGTGACAAAAACAAGATTTCCGTCCCTATACTCCGCATTCATGTCAGTGGCAGTTCCATCCTCTGCGATGTGATATACCTTTGCCTTTTTTTCTTCTATACCTTCCGGCATTGGAATACTGACCATAACCTGTCCATCCGGCTGAATCACTTCCCCATCCTTCTGAAGATAGATATTGTACAATAAGTTTTCTTTGCCTAACTTATCTGCTGCTTCTGCATAGATGGAAAAATTACTGTCTGTGCTGACATCGCCGGTGATTAATTCCAGATTTTCATCAAATACACTACTGTCTACATTTTTCAAGGAAATTCCTGTATCTTTATCTACTGCATACACAGCTGTATTAATGTATTCATGACCTGCCTGCATGGTATCAGGAAGTCCTTCATAATCAATGCCTTCTGTTACATCTCTCCATGAACCGGAAACCATGGCTGTCTTTAATTCTGAAATAAATGCCTCTGTAATTGTCCCCATATTTGCAGGAACAGTGACTCTTGCAAGAGATGTACCATCAAACATTTTCTCCGCAAATGTTGCATGGCTCAAATCAAAATTATATAAATTTAACTCTGTCAGACTATTACATTCGCCAAACATATATGCTGTACTGATTAACTGACTCATATTAGTAAAATTATCTACATTCAATTTTTTCAGGTTATTACATCCCAGAAACATACTTGTAAGATTATCTACATGACTAAAGTCAAAATTACTTATATCCAGTTCTGGCAGACTGCTACAATTCAAAAACATATATGCCATGGTAGTTGCCTGACTTGTATCAAGATTATTAATATCCAGTTTTTTCAATGAACTGCATCCACTGAATAAAGCACTCAAATCAATCACTTTACTTGTGTCCAAATATTCAGATCCCTGTACTTCCTCTAAATTTTTACACTCCCAAAACAACCAGGTCAAACGAATGTCTTCACCATCAAAATAAATTCTATCTGCGAACACTACCTTTTTTATGCTGTCCTTTATACTTGCCCAGGGAATATGATAAGCATGATCATAAAGAACTGTTTTTGCCATTCCCCCATGAATGGTCAACACACCTTCTTTATCCAGATCCCATACACATTCTCCCCATTTTCCCTGTTCTGATAATATTTCAAATTCGCCCTGTTCAGCCACCAGATATACATTTACGCTTTTCGCAAATTCTTTATCATCTGCTGTCATGGTATAAACTTCTTTTGTTGTTCTATTCTCATATGTAACTTTAAAAACACCATCTGCTCTTGTAAAATTTACATCGATCAAATCACCTGCTGATTTTACAATGGATTTGCTTGTATCTTCCATCTTTGTATAGGTCGAATCCGTCTCTTCCGGTAAAAGAGCATACCATGCATCTCCAAACGAAGTTGTTGTAAAATAATAATTATTATTATCATGAATTTCTGCAATAAATGCATCTCCACTTTTTACTTTCACAGTAAAAGAAAATGAAGCTTCTTTTCCATCTAATTCTCCTTCATCTGATTTCCCATTATCCGTCTTCCACCATTCCTTAGCTGATATTACATTTCTTGTATTCGCCTGCACATCTGTAGCACAAACCGGTATTATGGTTTCTGCACACATAATAGAACAAATTAATATTGACATTATCTTTGATTTTAACTTTCTCATAAGCATTACCTCTTTTCTTTCTATCTCAACGTCACGTCCCATCCCGCAAGGTATCTTCTTAATAACGCACTGTCCTGCAGATTGACTTTTCCATTGCCATCTACGTCTGCCGCATTTTCATCGATGGTTACATCCCAGCCTGCAAGGTATCTTCGCAATAATGCACTGTCCTGCAGATTAACTTTTCCATTGCCATCAATGTCACCGGATAATACACTGCTGTTTACCACGGCATAGACACTAAAATGATCTGTGACGAAAACAAGATTTCCGTCCATATACTCCGCATTCATGTCAATGGCAGTTCCATCCTCTGCGATGTAATAAACTTTAGCATTTTCTCTCATGCCTTCCGGTAACGGAATACTTACCTGCACCTGTCCATCCGGCTGAATCACTTCCCCATCCTTCTGAAGATAGATATTGTATAATAAGTTTTCCTTTCCTAACTTGTCTGCTGCCTCTGCATAGATGGAAAAATTACTGTCTGTGCTGACATTACCGGTGATTAATTCTATCTCCTCGTCAAATATCTGGTTACCTACACTTTTTATAGTAATTCCAGTATTTTTATCTTCTTTTGTCATGTATGTATCTTTATTTATGTACTCGTGTCCAACCTGCATGGTATCAGGAAGTCCTTCATAAACAATATCAGCCGTCACATCATACCATGAACCCGGTTTCATACCTTTCTGTAATTCTGTGATAAAATCAGATGCCTGCTCTCCCATGTTCTTTGGAAGCACAACTCTTGACAAGTCCATATCATCAAATATACCCTTTATCCAGCTTACATTACTTACATCAAAGCTGCTTAGATCTAATTCTGTCACACCACAATCCCAAAACATACTATACATATTTGTTACATTACTGGTATCAAAGCTGCTTACGTCCAGCTTTGTTAACTTAGGACATATAGCAAACATAGTACTCATATTGGTTACTTTACTGGTATCAAAACTGCTCACATCTAAACTTTCTAATTTTTCGCAGTCATAAAACATCGCACTCATATTGGTTATATTACTGGTATCGAAATGATTTAATCCCTCAATAACTTCTACATTACGCATATGTCCAAATAAAACATCTAAACTTGTCTCTTCCTGAAATAAAATATCTCCCTGAAATACTATCTTTTTTATATCTCTTGCATACTGCGACCATGGTCTGCCATCTTTCTCTATGCTATCCAGTGTACCACCTGTGATGGTCATCTCGCCTGACTGCAAAGTCCATTCAGAAGTTCCCCATGTTCCGGAAATTACTGTTTCTCCTACATACTGATAGGTCTGTCCTGCCATCACACTATCCGGAAGATTATCATATTCCTCGTTTGTAGTTACATTTTTCCATTTTCCCAGTTTTAATCCTTCTGACCTAAGATCATATACAAATGACCGCTCACTATTCTCATCTATAAAATTCAATTTTTCCGGCATTACAACAGATTCAAAATTACAGTTGTGAAATATCATATCCATGTTTTGTACATTACTCATGTCAAATTTTCTTAAATTTAACTCTGTTACATTTATGCATCCATCAAACATATTTGCCATGACTTCTGCCTTGCTGGTATCAAAATTTCCTATATCTAATTTTGTCAGACTTTCACACTTATAAAACATATATTCCATTTCCGTAACATTACTGGTATCGAATCCACTTACATCCAGATCTTTCAGACTGCTACATTCATAGAACATTCCTGCCATATTCGTTACATTACTAGTATTAAATCCACTTACATTCAATTCTTCCAGACTGCCGCAGGCATCAAACATCTCGCTCATATCTTTTACGTTACTGGTATCAAGTCCGCTTACATCCAGTTTTTTCAAGCCCTTGCACCCTGAAAACATACCACTCATATTAGTTACATTATGAGTGTCCATATTTTCTAATCCCTGTATTTCTGTCAGACTCTCTGAGTTAAATACACGATCCAGCCGTGTACTTTCCTTAAATGTAATCTTTCCGGTAATAACTGCTTTCTTTATAGAGTTACGAACACTGTACCATGGCGAACCATCCCTGATACTTTCTCCCACACCCCCGCTGATTGTCAACACTCCATCTTCGTCCAGATTCCACTCACAAGTTCCCCATGTTCCGGATGTTGCCGCCTCTTCACTCTGTGTTTCCACTCCTGCTTCTGTTTCCGCTGCCAGTACAATCCCGGTTTCCGGTATACAGCTTACCAGTAAACAGGTCGCACATCCGACACTAACTAATTTCTTCCATGTTTTGCTCATATGCATTTTCCTCCGTTCTTTCTTAATCAGGCATTACCACACGGGTAATGCCTGTTAATTTACTTTACTTCAATGTTACGTCCCATCCTGCAAGGTATCTTCTTAATAATGCACTGTCCTGCAGATTGATCTTTCCATTGCCATCTACATCTGCCGCATTTTCATCGATGGTTACATCCCAGCCTGCAAGGTATCTTCGCAATAATGCACTGTCCTGCAGATTGACCTTTCCATTGCCGTCTATATCACCTGGCAGGACATTCTCTCCTTCATAGACAGTCCCTGCTCCGGATAATTTTTCAAAAAACTGCTCTGTTCCTTCCGGAAGGCGGTATTCTATATCCCAGTTACCGCTTTCGTCCGCGTTTCCCTGTGCCATATATAACAGAATATCTTCTTTTAACTCATCCGTATCTTCTGCATTTACATAGAAAATATATGATTTTCCCTTTTTCAGGTTCTTATACCCGGTTGTCCTGCCTGTATCTTCCGCATCCGTACTGCTCATATAAATTTTTGCAGACTGTTCTTTTACAGACTGTTTTTCCGGCCATAATGACACTTCTTTAAATTCCATCACCCTGTCGTTTCCGGTCAGTCCCAGTTCTCCATAATAATTTGCACCGCATGCATACAATTTTCCATCTTCTGCCAATAACAGGCTGTGGGTTGATCCTAATGCCACACTCTTTACGTTTTTCTTTACCTCTTTCGCATCCCCGATGATTCTTTGTCCTGTATTTCCTTCATATCCTATTTCCCCATCATAATTATTTCCCCACAGATATACCGTTCCCTCTTCGGTAATGACGGCACTGTGGAAAGCTCCGGCATCTAATGCCCTGGCCTTTTGGAAAATAAGTTTTGGAGTACACTGATAATAGTTCCATCCTGCCCATCCATCTTCCCCTTGAACATATTGCTGTATTTCACTTCCTTCCAGCAGCTCGGAATTATCATTTCTGCCCCATCCATATACATCGTGATTGGTTTTTAACACCAGAAAATAATCTGTTCCGCAGCTGACATCCTCTGCTTCGTTCATAATACATACAGGTGTAAGCTGGCATCCGCCCTCTCTGTTTGCCATCTGATATGCACTGTTATCACCCCATGCATAGAAAGAACCTTCCTGATTAATTGCAGCACTGTTTTTTGTGCCTGCAGCAACCTTTTTTACTCCGGACAGGACTCTGACAGGCTCTGTGACAGCTTCCTGCGTTCCATTTCCAATCTGTCCGTACTGGTTATTGCCCCATGTATACACATCTCCGCTTTCTGTTAATGCGATACAATGAGAGCGTCCCATACTGACATCTGTTATGCCGCTCATAATTTTTACAGGCTCATATCTGTTTTCCGTTGTTCCATCGCCAATCTGACCATCCTGATTATTGCCCCAGACGTATAAATCACCTTTTTTTGTGATTACAGCCGTGTTTCTCTCTCCTAAAACTACTTTTTTCACGCCATACATTACCCTGACCGGACTGCTCTTATCCTCTGTAGTGCCATCTCCTATCACACCATAGTAATTATTTCCCCAGATGTATAATGTCCCGCTTTCTGTTATGACTGCACTGTTTCCGCTTCCTGCTTCTATCTGAGCCACTTTATATGCACCTTCCAGATGCGGACACTTTCCCCATCCCATCTCATCAAATGTATAAGAATAATAAAAATCCAGCAGGTGCAAAGTCCATTCAAATTTCTTTTCAAATTTCAATTTTTCGCTGCTGCCAAAACTTGCAGACATTTCGATTTCTGCTTTTCCATTTATTTCTCCTGCCAGGCAGCGTTCACATTCATGCTCCTCTTTCTGGTTTTCTACCTTTAGTTCTGCTCCTATCCTTGCTCCGATTTCTACTGACAACATCTTTCCATCCATTGTCGAAAGCTTCGGCTCCAGAGACAGTCCGACAAAATAAGTTCCTTCCACATTTATTTCCGAATCAAATTCCGGATTTGTGGAAAGATTTTTAATGCCCTCCTGCAAAGATACGGAAAAACCGGTTGTCGATGTTAATCTTCCCGCTAATTCTACTTTTGCAGCCGCTTCTATCAGAAGGCATGGCGAAATGGTTGCCTGAACAAATGCTATATCTAATCCTATCTTGGCAAATGGTATTTTTAAATTTGCACTTCCCTCTATCGATAACTGCAGCTGCAAAGTTGTTTCTAAAACCCACTCCACATATTGCTGTTCTCCGGACAGATATATTTTTACGCTATTATCCAGTGCAAATTGCAGGCTTCCATTTATCCTGACGCTTAACTCTGCTTCCGCAGAACCGATGCTGCCTTCCGCTGTTCCTTCATAATCCTTAAAATCATAGGATAAGGCTTTCGACCGATGGTGTTCTATATCAAGTGCATATGGAGCTGTTTCCTCTTTCTCAATCAGACCATTATAAATAAGCCCGTCTTTACACATGGAAGTATCGATTGCTGCATCCTGCAAACCATTCTCAACATCGATTCTCACATAATCAAAGACTTCCTGCATCTGTGTATCATCAGCTGTTATTGTTACCGTATCTCCCAGTTTCTTTACGTTCTTTACTTTAACAGCCAGTTCTTCCCCGTCATCTTTGCGGTAACGGAAAATGTCCCCCTCTTTTATACGGATCAACACATCATCCGGGTTTGTAAATACATATTTATCCGTACTTTCTTCACTCAGACGATTGTGTCCGTCCTGATTCTCTATCATTAAAACGCTTTCTTTGTATACAGCGAAATTATTATCTTTATTTTCATCTAGATTTAACACAAGTGATTCTTTAAAATCGTCCGTTGTTTTACTCAGGAAATCCTGCATTTCTTTTGTATGTTCACTGCTCTGGTATTCCTGGCACAACGGACTTATATCTTCAATATCAACCATATATCCCCGGATAAGATAATACTGTGGTATCTTCTCTTCCGGTAAATTTATCTGTGCAGTTTTTTCTTCCGCACTTATTTCTGCTATTCCGGAAGCAAACATTTCCCTGCCATCTTCACTATAGATGCCAACGATCAGTTTTGCTTCTTTCTGTGTTTCAAAGGATACTTTTGCAGCACTTCCTTCCACATCTATGGAAAAAATATTGTATCCCTTATTGTCCTGCTGCTGCGATTCTTTCTCCTGAAGTTCACTTGCAAACAGATTTCCGATCACATTCTGACCTTCAAATTCAACATTATTATTACTAAGTTGAACTGTTTCGCTCTGATTCAGCGGAGTATCCGCTATTTCTGCATTTACCGGCATAATAAAAGTTATAAACATAATAACTGACAAAATACCAGCACAAAGTTTTCTCCATTCTCTTTTCATAACTATCCTCCATTTCACATTTTTTCGTAAAGCTATTCTTCATCCTCTTTCTTATGCTGTTTTTTTAATCTTAATAAAATACAGATAACTCCGCAAAAGACAAGTATGCCTCCCACAATTATGAAATACTTTGCTGTGCTTTGTTTCTTTTCCGTTTTTACGGTTATACACCCTGTATCATCATAGAGCATTTCATAATCTTTTAACTCTGCATTCAAAAATATTCCGTCCTGAATTTTAAACCTGTATTCTCCCGCTTCTGCATCATCAGCAATTTTAAACCGGACTGTCGCCAGCACTGCATCTTCTGTAATATTTTCCAATGACAATGCATCTCCTGCACCGATATAGAGCGGATATTTTTCAATATCTGCCGGATACCACTCTGAATAGACATCACCTTTTTCCACGGAAACAACACTCAATGCATCGCGGTCATATTCAAGATAAAATTCATACATCGTAGTTCCCGGATTTTGTGACATGGAGAACGTAACGTCCACGGTATCACCCGGCATTCCTTCTGCTGTTCCTGCACTGACACCGGCTGTTTCGGCAGCACTGACAAATTTTACGGAACACATGGTAATGCAAAGAACCATTACTGCACAGACAGACTTCAAAATTTTCTGCATACTATACCTCTGTTTACAAAAAGGCTGGTATTTCTACCAGCCCTTTCTAGTCTTAATTATCTGAAACTCTTTCTTCTCTGAGCAACTACTGCTGCTGAAGCGATCATTGCAATCGTTCCCAGTAATGCAACCGGAGCTGCATCACCTGTCTTTGGAGACTGTGCTGTTTTCTGGCTTGTAGTTTCCTTAGCTGTATCTGTTTTCTGTGCTGTTGTACTGCTTTCTGTTTCTTTTGCAGTTGTTTCAGTTTCTTTCTGTATTACTGGAATTTCTTTTTCCTCTAATACGGAATTACATACTTTACAGATGTTTCTCATTAATCCCTTTTCTGTTTCTGTTGCTTCTTTTACAGTAACCCACTCGCCGTTATGACCAAGTGCCGGGATTTCTTCTGTTACAACTTCTCCACATCTTGTACAGGTATATTTCTTTTCTCCTGCTTCTGTACAGGTTGCTTCTTTGGTTACTTCTGCTGTGTCATATGTATGACCAAGTGCCGCAATTTCCTCTGTTACATCTTCTCCGCATCTTGTACAGGTATATTTCTTTTCACCTGCTTCTGTACAGGTTGCTTCTTTGGTTATTTCTTCTGTTTCATGTGTATGTCCCAGTGCCGGAATTGTTTCTGTATTTACAACAGTCTGGCAGACGGTACATTTCTGAACCTTTGTTCCATCCTCTGTACAGGTTGCTTCTTTTTCCACTTCCCATTCACCCGGCTGATGTGCCTTCTTTGCAATGGTCTGTGTATCCACTACTTCATGACATATGTCACAAATGATCTGTTTCTGTCCTTCTTCTGTACAGGTTGCCTCTTTGGTTACATTTTCACTTACGGACTCATGACTACATAAAACCTGGATTTCCAACGGGCTACAGCTTGTGCCATAGGTATCAAATCCCTGGATTCCTGTATAGTGTGAAAATTCACCATCATAAGTTAATGTGGTCTTTCCAATGGCTGCATCATCTTTTACCTTGAATGTGATAGTATAAAGTTTACCTGTGTTTGTACTGTTCATGGTGTAAAAAGAATAACCATCTGTCAGCTGTAAAGCACCATCTTTTACCTTCGGTGCAATCCAGTCCGAACTCTGTGCTTCTTCCGGCATTTCTTCCAGATACATTAAATTATTTGATTCTGCTGTCACATAATCGAATATATCTGTATCAAATGCCAGCTTATGCTCTGCCAGGACAATTCCCAGATTTGACTTTAATTCAACTGTTACACTCACGGTATCTCCACGATGTACCTGATTACTGTCTGCTGCTAACTCACAATTTAATACTTCATCAGCCATTGCCGGTGATGCTGCCAGCAAAACTCCTGCTGTGGCTGTTACAGCAAACATTCCTGCTGTTAAACCTTTCATATGTTTTCTCATATACATTCTCCTATTCATGAAATTTTATTGGGTTTACTGTTACAATTTTTCCTCCTTTCGTTTCTGTTCACTAATTTATCACATTTTCACCTTTTCGCCAATTTGTGACAGTGGTGTTTTTTTATTTCAGCCACCCTGTCACATATTGCATAATTTGAAATTAAATAATACAATCTGTAATGTTCAAATATTCATATATTATTCACGAAAATCTTTCGTTACTTTTTGCCGGATTTTCATATGTGACAGCACGTTCCGGAAATGAATCATATCTGTCACATATTGCATGAAATGGCAAAAGATTGTAAAATGATGGAAATTTGTTACCAGGAATATTTTAGATGATTTTCACAAAAGAACAAAAATTTACGATACAAGTACAAGAGGAGAGTATGTTATGTCAGAATTTAGTACACTATTAAAATCTGCTTTATCTATGAATGATGTGAGTAACCGGAGCCTGTCACAGACTCTTAATATTGACCGCAGCCGTTTCCAGAAGATTCTGTCCGGCGAGCGGCATATGGACTATGATACATTTGAATCTATCTGCTCCCGTCTTACAGTCCCTGAAAAGTTAAACGAAGATTTGCGTGTGGCATATGCTGTAGAACATTTTGGGAAAGATAATTATGATGTGATACAGCACATTATCGACCGCCTCTGCAAAATGGCAAAGGCTGAAAATAAGTTCTGCCCCCCCCCTAGAGATCTGGGCATTAGCGGGTTTTCCCCGACCGAAAGCCTCATCCCCCTGAACCGGAAACAGCATATGCTGATGGATGAGCTTACGGCAATTATCAACCTGGAACTGGAGGAAAAAGTTCCTCTGGTTTACACGAATTTTTCGTTTCGTCAGAAGGCTATGAAGTCATATTTTCTGAATATCATCCAGAACCGAAAGTGCTACATCGATTTCCGTCATATTCATCTGACGCCAATGGATGTCAACAGCCTTATCCAGATCAATAATTTCCTGGATGCGTTTGAATTTGCCGGAAGCGGATATAACACATGGCATTACACGATGAACGGCAATCTGCCTATGGCCCTGCTGTCACCGCTGCCATACTTTGTTCTGACCAGCCGGGTGGTTCTGTTCTTCTCGGAGGATATGAATTTTTATATTTCAAATATGAATGCTGATACAGTTAATTCGATGCATAATTACTTCCATGATATTTACAATGTCTGCTCTTCCTTTGCTAAGCATATTGATGCACCCGCAGATTTTGTAAAATTTGAAGGATTGCTTATTCCGAACGAACAGGCAGCCGACCGGACGGAAAACTGCCTGTTTGATACATCAAACAACATCTGTGCAGCTGCGTTTCTCACGAATGACACACTGAATGAGCTGCTTCCGGATACCCTTCCATACAAGGCTTATTTCACGAGCGGCATCAGCCGCTTCTATGAAGCCATGCGGGAAAAATATCTGGTATTTACATTTGAACATAATTCACTTCTGGACTTCATTAACAATGAACCTCCCATCAGTGATTACCATCATGTTACATTTGACGGGCTTGCCCTGAAGCCGAAACACAAGCTGAAGATTCTTCAGTCATATTACGATTTTGTTACATCCGGTCGCGGAGAGGCTCATCTGCTGAACACTTCAAAGATACGTCTGCCGAAGTATTTCCACATCAATGCACTGCCAAACGGCATGACACTTGGATTTAACTTCAAGACATATCATCCGGATACCAGAGAACTGAACGTGTCCATTGCCGCTACCATGAATCCTGTGATTCATAAGCATTTTGCAAATTTCAGCAGTTTTCTCGTCCATTCGCCGTTTACCTATTCGGCAGAACACACGGAGATGGTACTGAAAAATGCACTGGAATACTATGCCTCGATTCACTCTGAGGTATCTTCCATCTGATTATACTGCTCTGTGACAAGTCAGTTTTTACTGGACACACCCGCAGTTTCGTAGTATAATATGACAAATGCTATAAGTTATTGCTCTGCTATGGAGCTATTGACGAGTAAGAATGAAAGGGAGAAGACGAATGAGATTAGTAACACGTTCTGATTTTGACGGACTTGCATGTGGTGCTCTTTTGAAAGAGGCCGGTGTAATTGACCATTGGAAATTCGCCCACCCAAAGGATTTGCAGGATGGGCTTGTAGAAGTAAATGAAGATGACTGTTTAGCCAATGTTCCTTATGTGGAAGGCTGCGGACTATGGTTCGACCACCACTCCAGCGAGCATGAGCGATTAGAACTTGCTGGAAAATATAAGGGGGAAAGCCGTACCGCTCCTTCCTGTGCCAGAATTATCTATGAATATTATGGCGGAAAAGAAAGATTCCCTCAGTTTGATGATATGATGGAAGCAGTTGACAAGGTTGACTCCGGTCATCTGACCATTGACGAAGTAATGAATCCGAAGGGCTGGATTCTGATCGGTTTCCTGATGGATCCGAGAACCGGTCTTGGAAGATGGAGAGAATTCACCATTTCCAACTATCAGCTCATGGAGAAGCTGATCGATGCCTGCCGTACCATGACTACCGCTGAGATTCTCGCACTTCCTGACGTGAAGGAAAGAATCGAAGTGTACAATGAGCAGACCGAGAAGTTCAAGCAGATGGTATCCCAGTATACCAGAACAGAAGGCAATGTTATTATCACCGATTTAAGAGGTGTAAACCCGATCTATACCGGCAATCGTTTCATGATTTACAGCATGTATCCGGAACAGAATATTTCTGCATGGATTGTCAGCGGCCGTGGCGGTATGGGCTGTTCCGCAGCAGTTGGTTACAGTATCTTAAACAGAACCTGTGATATTAACGTCGGAAGCCTGATGTTAAAATACAACGGCGGCGGTCACAAAGCCGTAGGTACCTGCCAGTTTTCCGATGAGAACATGGAGACAGAGCTTCCTAAGATGCTGGAAGAACTTTGCGAACTGGCGAATAAATAAGATTTATACCTGAAATAATGGGGCTGTCACACTAACCAGGTTAGTGTGACAGCCCCTTGTTTGTCTTCATTTTATATATCTTCCTTCTTCCGGTTTTCAAAATACACAAACCGGTCTATGGCATTTAAAATATCCGCAAAGACTTCTTTCGGTGCGGCATCCACATATTTACGAAGAATTTCCTCTTCCTCGCTGCGGTATTTTCCATAGAAAATATCGTACAGATTATGGCCGCGGACATAGATCTTTATCATCTCTATATTCTTCTTTACATCTTCTTTGCTGTTGATCCGGACATTTTTCGTGCGGATCAGCCGCTTCATGGATGGCAGTTTATACAGATATTCCTTGTATTTTTTGTACAATATGTCATAAAACTGATCTTCAGATTTAATGACTCCGATTTTTACCATGGTTGCGGGATCGAGAAAATAATTTTCAAATGAGTAATATTTTAAAATGAGAATATTTTTCGGTGTTACATTCGGCAGATCCGCACCTTCTTCATTGGATCTCGCCTTGTAGTAACTGCACAGCTGGCGGATAAGGTAGTTTGGATTCTTTCCGTCGCTGTCGCGAATCATGAGGAACTGATCTTTCAGATACAGCTTGTTGATGTATTTCAGATTCGCATAAGTCTTGATATTCGTACAGCTGTTTGTCGTAACGATGGTAATTCTTTTAAGATTTCCATCATTATCCCTGATCTCAGAATAGTATTTCTCCAGTAAGAGTGGCAGCCTGTTTCTGTCCTGTTTTCCCTCGACAATAAAGACAAAACTGACATTCATCAGATCATTTGCAGAATATCCCAGATCGTCCAGGATGATGTCTATGTCGATATTTTCCTGAATGAAAGTACTGTAGTTCTCATCTAATACGACCTGCTTGATCTGCTTTGAAGAAAAATTAAATATCATATTCGGAGAGTAGGTTGAGAATATGATCTGGTTCTTCTTTGACAGACGGTAAAGAATCTCACTCGCGGTTTTCTGAAGCTGCGGATGCAGGAAGATCTCAGGATCTTCGATCATGATGATTCCTCCGTCCTGGCTGTTTTCTTCCACATAGGCTTCCAGCAGTGACAGCAGGTATATGCTCTTGCTTCCGGCTCCCATCATGGACAGCGTCCCTTTCACTTCCCGGTCTTTCTGATAGACAACCGTATCAAAATTCAACATACTGTCGATATCTAAATCCACCTCATACCGGATCTGATAGCCTACCATGCCGTTTTTCTTCAGATATTTATTGACACTGTCGGAGAATTTATCTAGATTCATCTTATACATCCGGTATTCCATCAACTTTGCAGTCTCAAATACGGTCAGCTCCGCACCTGTTTTTTTCTCTATCTCAGGAATACACTGAAAACATTCATCACAGGTCCTGTCGTTCTGATACGGACATTTCTTTTCTTTTAACATGGTAATGGATGCATCCCCCTGCAAATCGAGCAATGCACTCTGGAATTCACGCAGATTTCTTCTGTGATCTATGTAATAGAGTCTTGGCAGATATTCCGGCATTTTCTCACTCATTCCGTCCTCGTCCTCATAATAATATCTGCCATCCGGTGTAACTACATAAGTAACCTGCCGGATCAGGACATGTTCACTCGCATCAAGTTCTTCGGACAATGTCATGCGAATCACGACATCTCTGGTATTATCACGGAAATTGTCCCGACGGATCGTATATTCCCCGAGTACCGCCCTTACAGCATCTATAACGGAACTTTTACCGGTATTATTCTTTCCCACAAGGATAAATGCATTGTCGATTTCCTTGATCTGTGCGCTCTCTATGGATTTAAAATTTTCTATATACAGGGAATCTATCTTCATATGCATTACCCCCGCTTCTTCTTTTTCCTGCCGGGCTTCTGCACAGAATATCCAAATTTTCCGATTTTTTTGCCTAATTCAAAATATTCACCATGCGAATATGCAATCAGTCCGGAACGGTTTAAATTGAATTTTCCTTTTTCGTCCATATATTTATCGTCCACGGTGACACCCACGACTTCGGCAAGGAACATATCATGGCTGCCAAGCGGCATAATCTTTTTGACCCGGCACTCGATATTTACCGGACTTTCTGCGATTCCGGGTGCTTTGATATTCTTTGACGGAAGCTCAGTCAGCTTCATCTCGGCAAATTTATCCACATCTCTTCCGGATCTGACTCCGCAGAAATCAGCCGCATAGGTTAAGTCTTTATTTACCAGATTGACCACGAATTCTCTTGTTTCCCTGAGAATATCATAGGAATAGCGTGATTTACGGACGGATATATATAACATCGGCACATCCGTGTTTACGGTTCCGCTCCATGCTACGGTGATAATATTCGGCCGTTCTCCCTGCCGCCTGCAGCTTACCATCACTGCCGGAAGCGGATATAACATATTTCCCGGTTTCCAATATTGTTTTCCCATAGTTACCTCCTGTTCTGTTCTACAATGCCTTCTACACTCTGAAGCGGTATCCCACGCCCCAGATGGTTTCTATATACTGTGGCTTTGACGTGTCGTATTCTATCTTTTCCCTGATTTTTTTGATATGAACCGTAACCGTGGCGATATCACCGATAGATTCCATATCCCAGATTTCGCGGAAAAGTTCATCTTTTGTATACACATGATTTGGATGTGATGCAAGAAATGTGAGCAGGTCAAATTCTTTTGTCGTAAGAGTTTTCTCATCTCCATTTACATATACTCTTCTTGCCGTCTTATCAATCCGGATTCCACGGATTTCGATAATGTCGTTTTCTTCCTGGTTCTTTCCAATCAGACGTTCATATCGTGCCATATGTGCTTTTACCCTGGCTACGAGTTCACTAGGGCTGAACGGCTTTGTGATATAGTCATCCGCTCCCAGTCCCAGTCCGCGAATCTTATCGATATCATCTTTTTTGGCTGACACCATCAGCACCGGCTTGTCAAAACGTTCCCGGATGCTTTTGCAAATCTCAAAACCGTCCGTTCCCGGCAGCATCAGATCGAGAATATACAGATCAAAATTCTCTGAGAATGTCCGTTCCAGTCCGGCAGTTCCATCTGTCTCAATGGCAACACTGAAGCCGTTTATTTCGAGATAATCTTTTTCCAGTTCTGCGATACTTTCTTCGTCCTCTACGATTAATATTTTCTTTGCTTCCATTCTTGCTTATCCTCCAGTCTTATGCATGGGCTTCTTTTCTTAATAATATATGCATGGTCAGTCCCACATTTTTATTGCTGACTGCCCAGATCGTGCCTCCATGTGCCTCGACAATCTTCTTGACAATGGACAGACCGATTCCGCTTCCTCCGGTTCTGGAATTTCTCGATGCGTCCGTCCGGTAAAAACGTTCAAAAATACGGCCAGCCTCTTCCGGTGATACTCCCTGTCCGTTATCCTCTATCTCGAGATGAATATATTCCTTTTCTTCCCGGACACGGATATTGATGACACCGCGTGCTTTGTTATTGTATTTAATAGAATTACTGATAATGTTATTAATGACCCGGTAAAGCTGCTCCGGATCGGCGATCAGACAGACATCATCCGGAACATAATTCAGATAGGTCAGTACGAAGTTCCGGCTCTCCAGCTCCGTCCGGATCTCTTCCGCACAGTCATCAAAATATGCCTTCACATTGATTTTAATAAAATTATACGGAATCTCGTTCGTATCTATCTTGGAATACAAGGTAAGTTCGCCTATCAGACGTTCCATATCGTTTGCTTTATTATAGACAGTTTTTAAGTATCTGTCCATTTTATCCGGTGAATCCGCTACTCCGTCCAGAATTCCTTCCACATATCCTTTGATCGTGGTCAGCGGCGTCTTTAAATCATGGGAAATATTGCTGATCAGCTCTTTCGTATCCCTGTCATACCGCATCTTATCATCAATGGCTTCTTTCAGATGGATACGCATATTTTCAAAATCCCTGCACAGACCGCCGAGTTCTTCCTCGTAGTCCTCTTTTACCTCACACGCAAGATTTCCTTCCGTGATGGTTTTCATAGCTTTACGCAGCTTCCGCATTGGTGCAAAGAAGCATTTATCCGCCCAGATAATCAGACATACAACCATAAGTGCGATGATAACCAGGCTCATAATTCTGAAACTTACCAGATAATCCTGCACTTCCGGCAGCATACGGTTCGTCTCGGCTAACAGGTAGACAATTCCCCACGTTCCATCTTTATGTGCAACGTAATTCGGATAGACCAGATATTTCTCCGTATCTCCGGACAGAATACCGTTGTTCCACAGTTCGTCTTCTTCGGATATGACGGGCAGTCCTACCAGAATATTAGACGACATGCTGTCGGGTATTCCGATGTAAGTGAATTTATCCCTGTCATATACCACCAGATAGGAATAAATCTTCGACTGTTTTTCATTCAGTTGATCCACATAGTCCAGATAGTCCTCTTCAAATTTTCCATTCTGAATTGCCTGCTGGATCTCTTCCTGTGTCTTTTTGGATATCTTATCCATAACCATGGTCGTATCGAACCAGTTCTTGTAACCGTCCATATCGATGCCATAGTTTTTCTCAATCGTTTCCAACTGGGATTTTCCAAACATTCCATAACTCATAACGAGCAATATAATAGGAAAAACCAGAATAATAACAAATGCAATCTTTAATCTTGTATGATATTTCATATTCTCCACCAAAATCCTGTTAATAATGTCTTATCTGAATTTTAACACATACAATCAGCTCTGCATAGTTAAGTTTTTATAAATCTTTCTGCCCCAGCCTTTTCATAATATCGAACAATACCATGACCGTAAAGATTCCGGCAAACATTCCGATAAATCCAAACAGCCTGTAGCCAACATAGATTCCGGCGAGTGCCGGCAATGCCCCGACACCGGTCTTTTCTCCCATGAGTTTCGGTTCTAAAAATTCCCTTGCAAAATAGCAGGCGATAAATGCCGTAAATAGAATCGCAGCTTTGGTCAGTTTACCCTGAATGACTGCTACAATAGTTAAGGGAATCAGGATCAGCCCCGCCCCGAACAGCGGAAGTGCATCCAATACCCCGACACTGATTCCGACAATCCACGCATATTTATTCCCGGCTAACATCAGTCCTGCCACACTAACCGCCGCCACAACTACCATAATAATGAGCTGTGCACGGATATATGCCCTGCATATCAGACAGAATCTCCGGTAGAAAAAGCGGAGTTCTTTTCCAATCACAGACTCCGCCGCCCATCTCTTTATTTTTTCCATATCTTTGACAAACAGAAAGAAAGTAACTATCATCACCGCCGCCGCAATCACAGCATCTATCATACTTCTTACTGCGGGTATGGAGATTCCAAGCACGAACTTCATTACCGTCCGGTTTATCTTTCCGAAGAAATCATTGATTCCGTCATTTAACATGGTAACGACAGAACCATCCTGTATCCCGAAGGTTTCTTCTACCTTGCAGCATACCTGTGTTACTGCCGTACTCATGCAGTCCTCATAATATTCATAATTATCCGCCAGCATCTGTACTTGCTGCAGCAGTTTCTGCAGGACAAAGACCAGTCCCGCCCCGATCAGGAACACAAACAGGAGCAATAACAGAACCGTGCTAATCATGCGGTTAATCCGTATTTTTTTCTCAAAGAAATTTACCAGCGGATATACCATAAGTGCCAGCAGCATGCTTACCACAAGCGGCCAGACCAGAGGAAAAAGGTAGCGGAAGAAAAGATAGGAGACCAGTATAATTCCTGCCGGAATAAGTAGATATTTCAGTTTTTTTCTGTTTTGCTGCCCAATATGTTCTTCCATACTTACACTCCTCTCTGCCTGAACTGTTATTGTAAGTATGGGCATATCAGCAAAATATTATTCTATCATTTCCAAAAAGATTCCACTCTCCGGAGAAGCCTGATATTCCATCCATTTTCCTGTGACCGGATGCGAAAAACCAAGCAGATGCGAGTACAACCCGATGTTCCGGTATGCCGGCAATATTTTTCCGTCCGGATTGTACTTTCTGTCCCCGTACAACGGAAGTCCCCGTGATGCCATCTGCACCCGGATCTGATGATGTCTGCCGGTGAACAGTTCCACCTCCAGCAGGGAACAGGTAATGTCTGCCCCCCCGGAAGTTATTTCTTTTGTTTTCAAAACACGATATTCCAGTTTTGCCGGCTTTGCATCTTTTTCATTTTTACCGGCTATTCCTGAAGTATTTGTCCTGCCGTCACGCACCAGATAATCTTCCATCACACCATTCTGTGTTTCCGGGATTCCCATGACTACAGCATAATATTTTTTCTTAACTTTATGTTGTGCAATCTGTTTCGATAAATTCGCCGCCGCCGATTTATTTTTTGCATATACCATCACTCCGCCGACCATTTTATCCAGCCTGTGGACAACACCAATATACGGCTGTTTCACTCCACTTTCTTTTTCATGTGTCATCAGCAGGCTTACCATATCGGCTGTAAATCCGCGTTCATTCTGCGATGCAGTTCCTGCCGGTTTCTCACATACAATTATTTCTTTGTCTTCATATAATAGCTTCATTCCGGTCCTCTCTTATCCGTCGATAATCTCATCTGTCCCCACCTCAATGCTTAATATTACATCCGCACATGGTCAAAAAGCAGTTCTTCTTATTTTCCATTTACAACTATTCTGCTCCCCTTTACCTTTTGTATTTTGTGATATATTTCCTGCATCCTTCGATCCGTCTGATTGATAATATTGGCACAATCCGTCAGTTCCACAACCAGACTGTCAATCCCATCGATGCCTTTTTTATAATTTGCCTGATGTTCCAGTGCCGCCCAGAAATCCATCGCCATCGTCCGGATCTGGACTTCTACCTTCATGTTCAATGTCCTGTCCGATAAAAATACCGGCACTTCTATAATCAGATGCAGCGAACGATAACCGTTGCTCTTCGGATTCTGAATATAATCTTTCTTTTCGATTAACGTAATGTCGTCCTGACTCAGAAACATCTCTGCCACATCATAAATATCATCTATAAAGGAACAAATTACCCTTACTCCGGCAACGTCGTGCAAATTCTCAAATACCGATTCCACGGACACCGGAAAATTTCTTCTTCTCAGTTTCTCTATAATGCTTGCCGGCTTTTTTACCCTGGATTCGATGGATTCGATCGGATTCCTCTTTGTCTTAAATGCCAGCTCCTCGTTTAATATCTCAAGTTTTGTCCTTACTTCCTTAATCGCATAACTGTAATACAATAACAACCCCTGTATCTGTTCTGCCTGTTCCAAAAATTCTGCCGGTATGGTAACATCACCGACCTGGCTGCTAATCTCACTTAACATCCTTTTCTCTACATCCTGCATATTGATTTCCTCTCCGAATATCTTTCCCACAAACCGGCATATTCTGCCCGGTAAATCCTAATCATGAATAACAAAAGGGGATGGAAAAATCCAACCCCTTAATGCCTGAAAACACTATCTTTATTTCATGACCATCTGTTTTCCTGTTTCCTATACAAATGCTTTTACTTTTGTATAAATTCCTTCTGCATCCAGACCATATTTGTGGATGAGCTGGACTGCAGGACCGGATTCGCCAAATGTATCATTGACACCGACCTTTAATACCTTTGTCGGACATTTTTCGCTTAAGCAATCGCAGACTGCACTTCCAAGTCCGCCGATTACAGAATGTTCTTCTACTGTAACGACCTTTCCTGTTTCTTTTGCTGCTGCAATTACCAGTTCTTCATCAAGAGGCTTGATCGTGTGGATATTAATTACTTTTGCACTGATTCCGTCCTTTTCAAGCATATCTGCCGCTGCAAGGCTTTCTGCCACACAAAGTCCGGTTGCAATAATGGTTACGTCTTTACCTTCTCTTAATACAACACCTTTGCCAAGTTCAAACTTATAATCCGATCTGTCATTAATGACTGGAGTCGCAAGTCTTCCGAATCTTAAGTATACTGGTCCCTGATGTTCAATAGCTGCTTTCACTGCTGCTCTTGCCTCCACATCATCGGAAGGATTGATTACTACCATTCCAGGAATGGTTCTCATCAGTGCAATATCTTCATTACACTGGTGGGTTGCTCCATCTTCGCCGACTGATATTCCGGCATGGGTTGCTCCGATCTTTACATTTAACTTCGGATATCCTACAGAGTTACGAACCTGCTCAAATGCACGTCCTGCCGCAAACATGGCGAAAGAGCTGACAAATGGAATCTTGCCCGTTGCTGCAAGTCCTGCTGCGACACCTACCATATTACATTCTGCAATACCGCAGTCGATATGTCTTTCAGGATATGCTTTCTTAAAGATTCCGGTCTTTGTAGCTGCAGCAAGGTCAGCGTCAAGAACGACTAAATTATCATATATTGCACCCATCTCTACAAGTGCGTTTCCGTAACTTTCTCTGGTTGCAATCTTCTTTACTTCTGACATAATGCTTCACCTGCCTTCTCTAATTCTGCCATTGCGGTTTCATATTCTTCATCATTCGGAGCTTTTCCATGCCATCCGGCATTATTCTCCATGAAGGATACACCCTTGCCTTTTACACTCTTAAAGATAATAGCAGTTGGCATACCTTTTGTTGCCTTTGCTTCTTCAAATGCTGCTCTGATGGCATCAAAATCATGTGCGTCCACGTTTTCAATCACATGGAAATTAAATGCTTTGAATTTATCGCCGATTGGGTACGGAGAGCATACATCTTCAATCTTTCCATCAATCTGGAGTCCGTTGTTATCTACCATAACAACCAGATTGTCTAACTTTCTGTGTCCTGCAAACATTGAGGCTTCCCATACCTGACCTTCCTGAATCTCACCATCTCCAAGCAGGGTATATACTCTGTAGCTGTCACCGCTTAATTTTGCAGAAAGTGCCATGCCGGCTGCTGCAGAAATTCCCTGTCCGAGAGAACCTGATGACATGTCCACACCCGGAATATGTTTCATATCAGGGTGACCCTGCAGATAAGATCCGAGATGACGAAGTGTTTTTAAATCTTCTACCGGGAAATATCCTCTCTGGGCCAGTGCAGAATACAGACCAGGTGCGGTATGTCCCTTTGATAAAACAAATCTGTCACGGTCTTCTTTCTTCGGGTTTTTCGGGTCAATGTTCATCTCTTCAAAATAGAGGTATGTAAATATATCTGCTGCGGAAAGCGAACCACCCGGATGTCCTGCCTTCGCACTATGAACAGCCGTTACGATGCCTTTTCTGACTTCATTGGCTGTTTTCTGAAGTTCTAAATTATTCATGATATGCTGATTCCTTCCTGATTTTACTGAAAACTATGGCCTATTCGCCAAATACTGCCTTGTAATCCTTCTGGAACTTCTCAATTCCCTGGTCAGTAAGCGGATGCTTTGTCATCTGCTCAATTACCTTGTATGGTACAGTTGCGATATCAGCGCCTGCTAATGCACAGTCTGTAACATGAATTGGATTTCTGATGGATGCTGCAATGATCTGTGTATCAAGACCTGCTACTTCAAAAATCTCTGCAATCTGTCTGATTAAATCGATACCCGGCTGTGAAATGTCATCCAGTCTGCCTAAGAATGGTGATACATAAGTTGCGCCGGCTCTTGCTGCCAGAAGTGCCTGATTTGCTGAAAATACAAGTGTTACGTTTGTCTTGATGCCTTCTGAATTCAGAACCTTTACTGCTTTCAGTCCTTCTACAGTCATAGGAATCTTTACTACCATGTTCGGATGAATCTTTGCAATCTCTCTGCCTTCTGCGATCATTCCCTCCGCATCAACAGTTGTTGCCTTTACTTCCCCGCTGATTGGGCCATCTACGATAGATGCAATTTCTGCAATAACTTCATTGAAGTTTCTTCCTTCCTTTGCAATCAGGGATGGATTTGTAGTAACACCACAAATAACTCCCATATCATTTGCCTTCTTAATATCCTCTACGTTTGCTGTGTCTACAAAAAATCTCATTTTCTTAAATTCCTCCTGTTTCTTACTCTAATTTTAACAAGTTCGTCTTGCGACCAATCCAGTTAAATACATTATAGCACTTTTTCTTCAAATTGTCTATTTATATATTTAATTTGTATAGTTTTTTCACAATTTTTACATGTTTTTTATGAATGTTTTCATAAGAATCCCGGAAACAAAGCAAAAAAATTCCCGAAACACTGTGATTTCTCATTTGTTTCGGGAATTCCTGAGAGTACTTTCTTATTTCATGCACTCTTATTTTGTGCTATTGTGATTGAACCGGTAAATCCTAGTTCTGACCATAGTAAGCATTTGCACCATGCTTTCTATAATAATGCTTGTCCTGTAATTCCTGTGGAGCAGGCTGGATTCTCGGATTGATTGTCTCAGCTCTGTAAGCCATCTTTGCAACTTCTTCCAGAACTACTGCATTGTGAACTGCTTCGTGAGCATCTTTGCCCCATGCAAAAGGACCATGGTTCTTGCAGAGTACTGCCGGAACAGCCATAGGATCTTTACCCATTCTGTTGAATTCGTTTACGATTAAATGTCCTGTGTTTTCTTCGTAAGCGCCTTCGATTTCTTCCTTTGTAAGACATCTTACACAAGGAATTTCACCATACATATAATCTGCGTGAGTTGTGCCGTAGCAAGGAATGCTTCTTCCTGCCTGAGCCCAGCTTGTCGCATAAGAGGAATGTGTATGAACCACACCACCTACGGATGGGAATGCTTTATAGATCTCAAGATGGGTAGGAGTATCTGAAGATGGTTTGTATCTTCCTTCTACTCTGTTGCCATTTAAGTCCATAACAACCATATCATCAGGTGTTAATTTGTCATAATCCACACCTGAAGGTTTGATAACAAAAAGACCTGATTCTCTGTCGATTCCGCTGACATTTCCCCATGTAAAGGTAACAAGACCATATTTTGGAAGGTCCATGTTAGCTTCATATACGGCTTTCTTTAATTCTTCTAACATTTTAAATATCCTTTCATTCATAAAATGCCAGGGGGCAAAAGGTCTAAACCCACATGAGCCTGCTCATAACAGGTAAAAGACCTTAGGACCCGTCCATTCATTTTACTTATAGTATACTGAGTTTAATTTTAATTCTTTCTTGAAATCTCTGATATTTGTGTTTTCATCGATAACGATGCTTTCGATTCCCATGTAATCAGCCCATGCAACCATCTGATCTACAGTCAGGTCATATGTGAATGCTGTATGATGAGCGCCGCCCGCAAGGATCCATGCTTCTGCACCAACTTCAAGGTTTGGCTGTGGTGTCCAGAATGCTGTACCAACCGGTAACTTAGGCATCGGCTTCTCTGTCTTCTTGCAATCTACTGCATTGATGATGAGTCTGAATCTGTTTCCGAGATCTACTAATGATGTTGCGATAGCAGGACCTGTCTTTGATGTGAATACAAGACGTGCAGGATCTTCTCTGTTACCCATGGAAAGTGGGCAAACTCTGATAGCTACATCGCCGTCAGCACAGCTTGGGCAGACCTCTAACATATGAGCCTGAAGAATACCTTCTTTGCCTGGAACAAGATTATATGTATAGTCTTCCATTAATGAAGTTCCCTTTGCATCCTTCTTGTTTGCTGTCATTAACTTCATTAAACGAACCATAGCTGCAACTTTCCAGTCACCTTCTGCACCGAAGCCGTATCCTTTTTCCATTAATCTCTGGATAGCAAGACCTGGGAGCTGCTTTAATCCGCCTAACATACCGAAGTGTGTTACAACTGCCTGATAGTTATTGTCTACGAGGAATTTCTCAATACCGATTTCCTGCTGAGCCTGAACTGCAACATGTCTTCTGAATTCTGCAGCATCTCTTCCGTCATCAATGATCTTATATTTGCTGTAGTATTCTTCTACTAATGCATCTACATCGCCCTGAGCTACTGCATCTACATATTCTACTACATCATTTACACAGTAATGATCGATTTCCCAGCCAAATTTGATCTGAGCTTCTACCTTATCACCTTCTGTAACGGCAACGTTGTTCATGTTGTCACCAAAACGGCAGACTCTGATGTGGCTTGATTCGATAACACCGATAGCTGTTGTCATCCATGAACCGATTCTTTCCTGTACTTTTTCATTTGCCCAGTGTCCAACGATGATTTCTCTCTCGATGCCCATACGGCTTACAATGTGACCATATTCTCTGTCACCGTGAGCTGACTGGTTTTCGTTCATGAAATCCATATCGATGGTATCGTAAGGAAGTTCTTCGTTGAACTGTGTATGTAAGTGGCACAGAGGTTTCTTGAATTCCTTTAAACCAAGGATCCACATCTTTGCCGGTGAGAAAGTATGACACCATGTGATAACACCTGCACACTCCGGATCATTGTTTGCATCATTTAATGTCTGTCTGATGGATGCCTGGCTGATTAATGTCGGCTTTAACACGATCTCGTACTCGATCTTGTCAGAAGCGTTTAATGCTTCTACCATCTTTGCAGAGTGTTCAGCAACCTTTCTTAAACATTCATCACCATAAAGATCCTGTGAACCTGTACAGAACCAGAACTTATAAGTCTTATTTGATAACATTTTATTAAAATCCTCCTTAATGTATTATGTGATTACATTATACTACTTATCCTTGGTTTCAGACAAGTCTTTTTTTATTTTTTTAAGTGTTTCCCGGAAAAATATTCTTCGACTCCCTCTGCTACGGCTTTTGCAACTTTTTCCTGATACTTTTCCTGTTCCAGCAGCTCCGCTTCTTCATAATTTGACAAAAATCCGCACTCGGCTATGACTGCCGGGCATTTTACATTGAGCAGAATATAGTAGCTGTCATTGGCTTTGGCTTCCCTTCCGTTCTCCGGATCCAGATTCTGCTTAAAACTTGCCTGTATTGCCTCCGCCAGCTTCTTTCCATCCTCCGAAGCCTTATAATAGAATACCTGCGCCCCCTTGACTCCTTCGGACTGATAGCTGTTCTGGTGGATACTGACCAGGATATCCGCATTGTTTTCCTCTGCCATGCGGCAGCGTTTCTTCATATCTGCCGTTTTCTTATTACTATCAGAATCAGTATACAATCCGTTATCATCTTCCCTCGTCATCACGACCTGATATCCGCGTTCTTCCAACTCTTTTCTTACTTTCCGGGCAATTTCCAGATTTATTTTCTTCTCATTTGTGCCGGTCACGGATATTTTTCCGGGATCTGTTCCACCATGTGGAAAGAACGGGGACGGACCGGAAAAATACTTATAACTCTTTATAAGCCTGCAAATTTATACACAATCTCCACATGCTTATCCTGATAAACGTATATTTTATCTACCAGTCTGATAACGGTTTCTCTGTCCAGTTCGGTTATTTTCCCATATTTTAACAGATTTTCTACCCACAGGTTTCCTTCCGCTCCATCCGGTTGTTCTGCGGATTTCTGCAAATCCAGGATTTCATTTTCATACCTGGAGATGCTTTCCTGATATTCTGCCTTTATATCCCTGTACTCCTCATCGGAAAACAGGCCGTCCAGATATTTATCCCTTGCCGTCCGCATTCGGTTCTGCAATATATCGACTGCTTTTTTCCGGCTGGAAATATCTTTCTCCAGAATTACCCGGCTGCTGTCCTCTTCTGTCTCTGACCTCTGCTTTGCAATGAGCTGTGTCAGAGTCTTTCCATCCGGGAAGAGCCGGTTGATATCTTCCAGTATCATCTTTTGCAATACTTTATCAGAAATATAATGGCTGGTACATATGGGCAGACGTGCTTTTTCCTCATCCGGCAGCCCCTTTGCCGCTTTTGCAAAGTCCCGGAAAGTACTGCAGTTATAGTACAGATATCTGTGCGTTTCTCCCGTTTTTGTTGTATGCTTATCCCACCGCTTACGCATGGCATGACTGCAGTCACCACATTTCAACAGGCCCTTAAACATGGAGATTTCATTGGGTTTTGTCGTATCATGACAAATATTTTTCATCATGGACTGTGCCAGCTCCCAGTCCTCTTTTGAAATAATTGCCTCATGGGTATTTTCCACCCTTATCCAGTCTTTTCTTTCCACCGCCGTCGGTTTTTCATCTATTAACCGTTCTTTTCTTGTTTTCCCCTGTACCAGAGTTCCTGTATATACTTCATTCATTAATATCTGTCTGACCGCGTCCACGGTCCAGTGCATTTCTTTTTCTGAAATCTTACGGGAACAGATATAGTTTGACTGCTGCAATTTTTTATATGCCGCCCGGTTTACTATTCCTTCTCTGGTGAGGATAAGCGCTATTTCTTTCATGGAAATTCCACTGAGATACAGCCTGAAAATTCTCCTTACAATCCCTGCGGAATACAAATCCGGAACAAGATGATGCTTATTTTCCGGGTCTTTCTGATACCCGTAAGGTGCAAATGCACCCACATATTTTCCGGCTTTCTGCATGGAATGCATGGCAATGCTGACGTTTTTATGCTGAATCTCAGAGTATTCCCTGTTTATCATCAGCAGCATTTTGATGTCCAGGCCAATCTCACGGTAAAGGCTGTCGTAATTATCACCGATTGCAATCAGCCGGACCTGCCTGCCGGACTGTTCAAATTCTTTTTCCAGATACTGTTGCATTTCTGTGTCGTATCTTCCAAACCTTGACAGATTTTTCACCATAATGCAGTCTATCACACCGTTCTTTACATCACGCATCATTTCCTGAAATGCTTTTCGTTTAAAGTCCATTCCGGTAAAATCATCATCTGTGTAAACTTTATAAATCTGAATCGGATACCTGGACTCTCCAGCCCGGTTGGCATACTCGGCACTGTCCCGGATAAAACAAATCTGGTTTTCCAGACTCTTGCTCAAATCCTCCCTGCTCAGTTTGTCCCTGTCCTCATCGGAAAGCCTGGCATATGCCGCCGTATTCCACACTTTATCATTCATCTTATTGTGGGGAGCAAAACGTTCTGTTCTATCGGTCATTCTGCTTTTCCCCCGCTTCCATATGTACTTTTATGATTTTTTCCACGGCCTCCTCACGGGAAAAAAGTCCAAGATACCGGTGTACCACCGTCCATCCGCTCTGTTTTGTTTCTGGTAACTGTTTTTCTGTTTTCAAAGCATGACACCTGTTTCTTCTTTTTTTTAATTTATTCCCGAATCAGAAGTTTCATGCCTTTAACTGCCAATTTCCATTGCATCGGAAATTCATTACTTCCCACATTCTTCTGACAGTTCATCCACCAGTTCTATTGCTTCTTTTATCATATTATCACAGTGAATCTTATTTATTCCGCCTTTCTGTGCATTCGCTCTCAGCAAATCTGCACAATCCGTCATGCCATCATGCTTTGCCGCCATTTCCCTGCGGAACCGCCCTACCATATCCGGAGAGTCGATTCCTTTTGCTCCGAGAATCATCAGACCTGCCGTAATCGCTCCACAGGTACCGCCGCACTTCATTCCTCTGCCGAAATTACTTCCGATAGCAGCTGCCATATCTTTATCGATTCCCAGTTCATCCGCATATACACGCATAATCGCCTGTGTGCAGTTATTTACCATCGGTGTTTCACTTCTTAATTCCATTGCTTTTTCAATATGTGTATTCATAATTATCCATCCTTCTTTCTTAATTCAAATTCATTAGGTAATTGCAAAACACTTAAATAATTGTTAATTACCATTTATCTCTCATTTTTTCATGGCTTCACAGATACATTTTTCTATGTATTCCATTCCTATCTCCGTATTTAATGTTAAGTCAAAATTTGCCGCCATGCCCCACATTCTGCCAGTATAATAACGGTAATTATCTGCACGCCTTTTATCCTCTTTCTGAATTTTCTGAATGGCTTCTTTTTCGGATAACTGCTGACGCTTCATCACTCTTTTCACACGGTTTTCCATCGGAGCTGAGAAAAATACTTTCAGGCAATTTGTATTTTTACGAAGAATATAATCGGAACATCTTCCGACAATGACACAGTTTCCTTTTTCTCCTCAATGCAAAAATAGTTATAATTCAAACGATTTAAATTATAACTATTTTATAAAATCCTGTCAAATTTTGCTGATTTTACATATTAATTTAGGAAATTCTGAATTATTACTTTTTCTGCTTCTTCTTCTGTCAGACCAAGTGTCCGCAATTTTAAAAGCTGTTCATCATTGATTCTTCCAATCGCTGCCTCGTGAATAATGGCTGCATCCAGATTTTTTGCCCTGATTTCCGGAATAGAACCTACTTCAGCCTCATCCATAATAATAGAATCACACTGGACATGTGCCTGACATTTATTATTTCCCACTGCCTTTGGATGGAATGTCTGTACAGAATGACCCTTTCCTACCGACCTGGAAACAATCTGTGCAGAGCTGTCCTTTCCGTTCAGCCTGACCTCCATATTAGATTCAGCATTCTGTTCACCCTCAGTCATAAGACGTTCCGTAACGTATAATTTTGCATTTTCTTCCAGTTCTACAGTTGTTTCACGAACCGTAGAATCAACACCTTTTATCTGTGCTGTATCCAGTGTAAATACAGAATTCTTACCTACAAAAATATTGGTGACAGGATTCAGGACTCTTGCCCCGCTTCCGCTTCCTTCGCCATAATGCTTTTCTTCATAGCGTACATTTGCATTTTTCCCTACATGAAAAGTATGTACACCATCATGACGACTTTCATTACATCCACTGTTATGGATTCCACATCCTGCAATAATGCATACATCCGCACCATCTTCAATATAAAAATCATTGTATACAAGATCCGTCATACCGGATACACTGACTACTACCGGAATATACACGGCTTCACCTTTTGTCTTCCCATCGATATAAATATCAATTCCCGGTTTGTCTGCTTTTTTCTTTATCTTAATATGCTCACTGTCACCATGGCAGATGGATGTACCATTCTGTCTCAGATTAAAAGCTCCGCTCTGACTGAATTTATTATCATTGATTACACTTAATACTTCTTCCGTAACATTATCCAGTTTTACCATCTGTTATCTCCTTTCCACACATTTGTGACATTTCTGTATGCCGCCAAGACATGGCAATATTTCATCTTTGTCACCTGTTTTACTGATTTTTCCATTATCAATAATCATGATTTTATCCGCCATATTGATAATCTTTTCCTGGTGAGAAATAACAATCAGACTCTGCTTTTTCTGTTTGTGAATTTCTTCAAATTTCTGTATCAGCATGGAAAAACTCCAAAGGTCAATTCCTGCCTCTGGTTCGTCAAAAATGCATAAGGAGTGTTCCTTTGCCAGAACTGAGGCGATCTCTATTCGCTTCATTTCTCCGCCGGAAAGTGTTCCGTCTATCTGACGGTTAATGTAATCCCTCGCACATAATCCGACATCTGTGAGCAATCGACAGACCTCTTTCTCCGGCAGCTTTTTCCCAGCTGCAAGTGTGAGCAGTCTGGAAACCGTCATTCCTTTAAATCTCGGCGGCTGCTGGAATGCATATCCGATTCCCGCATTGGCACGATGATTGATATCATATCCTGTAATATCCTCACCATTTAAAACAATTTTTCCGCTTTCCGGTGTTTCAATTCCCATTAAAGTCTTTGCGAGTGTAGATTTTCCACCTCCGTTTGGTCCTGTTATGACTAACATTTCTCCATCATCCACCTGGAATGAGATATGATCCAGCAGACATTTTCTGCTGCCATTCTCATCCACATAGAGTACTAAGTTTTCTGCTTTTAACATTTCTTTACCTCATGTTTCATTTTTTTGCTTATAGTTTCCGCCCGCCTGCATTTCTTTCTGGAACACTGCGGTGCTGTTCTATCACACAGCTGGTAATGACTATTATATCCCATCTTTCTAGGAAAATCAACTTACTATGAATTTTATAACTGCGGAAATACTGCTACCGTATGGATAAAATGTTATATACTCAAACTCCTGAGTCAGGTTAAGCAGTTCATTGATGCAAGCAATGTTATCGTCGGTGAGTATATGTGTCAGGACAGAATGCCGCAGTCTGTCCGGGAACGCTACCTGAAAATGAAGGAGGCTCCCGATCATCCTTCTGATAAGTCCATAAAATAAGGCAGCCCCACATAGCTGAGTCTGCCTTACCTTCTTTACTTAACGTTGATGCCTCTGGCATATTGTTGTAGAAACTGTTCTTTTCCACATGGTCTGCCAAAATAATATCCCTGTAGATAATCAACCTTCATTTCTTTCATTTTCAAGAGCCATTCCTTTTCCTCGATGCCCTCTGCGCATATCCTGACGTTAATGCTATGTACCATCGGGATGATATTTTTATATAATTCATAATACCTGGCACTGTTCATCGCCTTGGCAGTAAAATCCCTATCCATTTTCACATAACTCGGATTCATATCACGTATACAATGAAGATTCGAATATCCTGTTCCAAAATCATCGATCACGAAGGGGATCCCGTTCGTGTCCAAGCTCTTACGGAATTTGCAGAACGCTGGTGTCATATCCATAAATCCGCTTTCTGTCATTTCAACGCATAAACATTCCGGCTTTAAAGTGTACTTTTGAATCACATCCAGAATATCCCGCTCTACATTGCCCTGCAGGATCTGAACATAGGATACATTTACATTCATCCGGAAGTCCGGAATATATTTTTGCATTTCACAGCACATTGCTGCGGCTTCGTTCAAAATATATCTTCCGGCGGGAATAATCAATCCGGTTTCTTCCAACAATGGGATAAATTCCATCGGTGAAACAAGCTCCTGTCCTTCTTCCGTTATCATGGAAAAACGCATTAGCGCTTCTGCTCCAATGATCTGTTCCGACTGGCAGTCCACGATCGGCTGATAATTGACTTCAAAGCCTTTGTAATTGTTTACAATAGCATTACGAAGTGCTGCTATGATTCTTCCTTTTCGCAAAAAGACCTCATAGTCATCCTGATCAAAAACATAGAATCCGTTTTTACCCATGCTTTTTGCCTGTTTCAGAGCAAATTCAAACTTTTTGCGACACTCTTCGGTTCCCTCACAAAATGTTGCTGCATTTATAACACCAATAGAAATGGAAAATACAGCTTCATAATTTTCGGCTACTATGAAATTATAAAGTTTATCTATGAGCTTTTCTTTCAGTGCCACAGCATCTTCCGCAGAAGAAGCATCCAGATCCACGATCACATACTGATCCGCTACCAGATGGTAAATTCTCTGCTTGTCTGAAAGGCATTCCTTCATGCAGCCGGCTACACTTTTCAGGATATAATTACCATAATCAGCTCCCCTGGAGGTATTGATCGCTCCGAAATCATCAATTCCTACATGCATCAAAAAGCCCTTGGAAATAGGTGCCTTTTGTGAACACAGGTAAGCAAGGAATTCCGGACCACCAAGCAGTCCTGTGACATTATCGGCTCTTCTCTTGTTGCCGGTCTCATTCAGACACCCGACCAGATACTCTGCCTTTCCCTGCTGATCAATGATCACGATACCACGGCAGTTAATCCAGACCGGCATACCTTCTTTATCAAGCCACCTGTAATGAAGATTATGTACCTTTTCTCTTCCTTCGCATATATCCGCAAGATGCTTTGTAAACATCCTGCGGTCTTCCTCATACACTACCTTCATAACTTCATTTGCAGCATCTGTCAGAAGACTTTTCGACATATTAAACCGTTTCACAGCTGACTGTGAAATCTCAAAGGTATTATTCTGCAGATCAAATATATACAGATAATCATCCATACATTCTGTAATGATCTCAAATAAGATTTTTGGTGTCTGCTCTCCAAACATTTTAAATATATCATTAATCACAACAAGAACCTTCCTTCCGACAACTTCACTCTATTACTGCCATTTTTCTAGAATAGCTTAAAGATATTCACACGGTCATGCATCTTGGCTGCTCCCTCTGCCAGATTAACACTGATCGCAGTATTCTCTTCTGAGGATGCCGCATTGCCCTGTACCACACTGGACAGCTGTTCAATTCCCTGACCGATCTGTTCCAAGGACTCTGCCTGGGAGTTGGCTTTCTCCATGGTGTTCTGTGCAAGCTCTGCAAAAGACTCCATATCTGCAATGATCTGATTGAATGCGTCTGCTGTTGTTCTTGTGATCGTATTTCCCTTTTCAATTTCCTCTAAGGTCTTATCGATCAGATCTCTCGTATTTACAGCAGACTTTGCACTGTCTGCTGCCAGCTTGCCGATCTGATCCGCAACCACTGCAAAGCCTCTTCCTGCTTCTCCTGCTCTGGCAGCTTCTATGGAAGCATTCAGGGATAACAGATTGGTCTGGGATGCAATATCCTCGATATCGGTGATAATATTACCGATCTCTTTGGAGATTTCTGTAATGTGCTCCATTTCCGTGAGCAGCTCATTCATTTTTTCTTTTTCTTCGTTCGCTTTGTTTGCAGAAGCTTTTACACGTGCTGATGCACTCTGCGTTTCTTTCGCTGTATCTTCAGCCAGATCCACGACATTGTCAATGGTGGCATTCAATTCCTCGATGACTCCTGCCTGCTCTGTTGCACCGTCCGACAAGGATTTTGATGCATTTTTCACTTCGGATGCATTCGATGATACCTGTTCTGCCAGATTGCTGATCTCGGTCAGGGTACTGTTAAAGTGCTTCAGAATATACAGCAGTGATGCCTTCAATTCTGAGAAATCTCCCAGAAAATCTGTAATGTCATCACCGTTTCTGGTCAGGTCACCCTGTGCGATTGCCTTTACCTCCCCAGAGATCTCACTGACATAATCTGCCAGAATACCCATGGCTTCTTTCAGATTCCTGATGGTATCACCAAACTCATCCTCAGACTCATAGGTAAGCATTTCTACATTAGACAGTTCACCCTTACGCAGGCTGGCAACCGCTGCTTCTATCTGTTCTACCGGCTCTGTAATGGATTTTGTAATGATCTTGCCGATCAGTGTTGTTACTACAGCAATCGCAAGACCCGCTGCCACAATCACAACAAATATGATTATGGTGCATACATTGGCCGTGGTCTTTGCCCGATCTAATTCTACATGGAACTCATCACGCAATGAAGTTAATGTCTCAGTAAAAGACTTATATTCTTCATACACCTCTCCGGTCATCAGCTTCGCTGCCTCCTGTTGTTTGTCAGCGCGGCTCAACTTCAAAATTTTATCGGAAGCAGCCCTGTATTCTTCCCATGCAGCGTTTGCCACTTCATAATCATCCTGTCCTTTTTGAGCATCGCTGTCTGCAGACATTATTGCATCCAGATTCGCAGAGGTATCCTGGATCTGACTCTCCAGCTTCTGAATTTCTTCTTCGCAGGAGTTCATGGCTGCTGCATCTGATTCTACCAGATGCTGATACTGTTTGATTCTGTATTTCGCAGTCATTGTTTCCAATTCCTGCAGATATTCCAATGCCGGAGACCAGACCTCCGTGATCTTCTCTATATTTGAGCGGATCACTAATGTCGAACTCAATGCCACCAATACTAAAAATAATGTCATAACAAGCACTGTCATTCGATATACTTTTAATTTTCCTGAAACCTTTAAATTAGCTATACGCTTTTTGAGCTTTTCCATGATAGTTTTCCCTTCCTTTGTAAATTGTTGATCATTTATAACATTTATTTATCCACAAGTATACATAAGTTAGCATACTTTATTGAATAATCAATTAAAAAAATTTGAATTATTTTCTGCTAAATATTAGTGACTCAAACTCCGCACTTGAATAAGTACCTATGCACCTTGAAAATCCAATAAATCAATCAAGCGGCAAATGTAGACAAAAGGACCATTGGATACAAACGCAGGGCATTAACCAAACAGGAGCAAGAGAGTCTGCTATTTCAATGTGAACACAGCCAAGACACCGGCAGGTATGAGACAAGTGCCAATGCTTGAATTTGTGAAAGAAGCGTTTTTAATGGAAAAAGAGAGACAAGAACTTCTTGAACTGCATTGTGAAGCTACGGTTGACGGATACACAGATTTTATCGTTATAAACCGTTTTGGTCAGCCGCAGAACCAAGCAACGCTCAATAAAGCAATCCGCCGCATCATACGGAACTGTAACGACAAGCAATTTTTGGAAAGTGATAATCCGGAGGTTTTGCTTCCCCATTTTAGCTGTCATTCTCTCAGACATACATTTACCACAAGAATGTGTGAAGCCGGAGTGAATGTGAAAGTCATTCAGGACGCACTCGGACACAAAGATGTATCCACAACATTGAACATCTACACAGATGTAACGAACGAATTGAGAAAATCAGAGTTTGAAGGACTTGAACAACAGTTTAATCCGTAAATAGTCCCATAGTCAGAAAGGGCATATGCTGTAGCGAGTAACAGTATATGCCCTCTTTACTTTATGAAGCAAAAACAGCATAATAGGATAAAAGACAGATGCCACCGATGCAAAATAAGTATATTTATTTCTTGCCTGTGATTCCCCGGCAAATGCCTCCTGCAAATTCTTCTCTGTCTGTGTTCCTGCATATTTATTCTGTGCCATAACTTTTCTCGCCTTTCCAAACACATCTGATGTATATATTATACACTATTTCCGTGATTTTTAAAATAATATTAGAAAATATTCCGATTGACATATCAAATAATTATCTCTATCATATCACTGATATACTTTATTAAAAAATACAAAAGGGAAGGAGCATATATCATGAATAACCAGCCAACGATTCAAAAGAATCATATGGATATTCTGTGGCATGAATTTGCCGACAAATCAGACACAACACCGATTACCGGAACAAGTCTGCCTGCCAAAGCATCCGTCATTGGACGAGTTGGAATTATGATGCTTGCCTGCGGCACAGGTGCATGGCGTGTGCGCAGTTCCATGAATACACTTTCTGAACTCATGGGAATTACCTGCACGGTTGATATTGGTCTTATGTCCATTAACTATACCTGTTTTGATGGAGCAGACAGTTTCAGCAGGTCTTTATGTCTTACAAATACGGGGGTAAATACTTCCCAGCTTACAAGGCTGGAAAAATTTGTATCCGCATTTTCCAAAAATGAACTTACGAAAAACTGTGAACAGATTCATTCCGATCTGGATGAAATCGAAAAAATACGTGGATTATATTCCCCTGTCATATTAGGACTCGCCTCCGCACTGGCATGCTGCGGATTTACTTTTCTGCTCGGCGGAGGTCTCATCGAAATGCTGTGTGCCTTTGTTGGTGCCGGAATCGGAAATTACACAAGATGCAAACTTGGCAAAAAACATTTTACTTTGTTTTTATGTATCATTTCCGCTGTATCTGCAGCGTGCCTGAGCTACACAGCATTATTAAAAATATTAGACCTGGTATTTTCAATAAATTCCGCACATGAAGCAGGATATATCTGCTCCATGCTGTTTATCATTCCGGGATTCCCATTTATCACAAGTGGAATCGACTTTGCAAAACTGGATATGCGTTCCGGTATGGAGCGACTGATGTATGCACTGCTCATTATCACGGTTGCAACAATGACCGCATGGCTGCTTGCCATATCCATCGACCTGCATCCGGTTCCATTTCTTCCTATGGATTTTGCAGTCTGGCAGTGGATTTTATTCCGTCTGATTGCCAGCTTCTGTGGGGTATTCGGATTCTCGATTATGTTCAACAGTCCGGTTCAGCTTGCAGCACTGGCAGGACTTATCGGTGCCGTGGCAAATACACTGCGTCTGGAACTGATTGACCTGGTTTCCATGCCTCCGGCTGCTGCAGCCTTCTGTGGTGCGTTTCTTGCCGGAGTACTTGCCTGCACATTAAAAGATATCACAGAATATCCGAGAATCTCGATTACCGTTCCATCCATTGTAATCATGGTTCCTGGACTATATTTATACAAGGGATTCTATAATCTCGGAATTATGGAACTGTCCTCTGCGGCCTCTTGGCTGACCTCCGCAATGCTGATTACACTGGCATTGCCACTTGGTCTGATACTGGCACGAATCATAACCGATAAAACATTCCGGTATTGTACATAAAAAACCAAAAAATCAGATTGTATATTATATTCAAAATATACAATCTGATTTTTTTAAATTAATTCTGATAATGCTTCAAATACACGGTCCGCATACATCTGCTTGATTTCGTGCCGTGTCATTTTTGCAACATTTTCTTCTAATTTATAATCATAAATTTTATCATCTATCAGTATGCAGAAATATACTTCTCCCTGCACACTGTCCGCATTATTCGGGTCAATATTTCCTGTTGTTCCTGTAATTCCTATTGCAATATCCGTCCGCAGTTTTTCTTTTACCGTCTGTGCCATTGCTCTTGCACACTCTTTAGAATAAACACCATACTGCCGGATAACAGCTTCCTCTACCCCGATAAAAACCTTTGTTTCATTCAGATAAGTAACATATCCTCCCGGAAAGATGGCGGATGCACCTTCCGTATCGGTAATCATGGAAGCTATAAGTCCGGAAGTACAGCTTTCCATCGTGGATATTGTCTTACGACCTGCTATTAATTTTTTTATAACTGCATCCCTGTTCATCTGCATTTCCTCATTTCTTCCAGTTGTAGAATATCATCCTTTGTCAGTTTTACATCCAAAGGACTGTACACTTCTCCTGTACTATACCACACCCCGGAAATCTCTGCAAGTTTTATCATTTTTCCTCTAACCCCCATATCTGCTCCTTCATGAGGCGGAACACTTTCTGATGATAGATGTTATTTTCTATTTATTCCACAAAAATCCACTCTTGACATACATTTTATTCTATGCTACTATTACCACGTCAGTCGTAGTACGATAGTCGTAGTATTTATATACTGATATTTTTCAAGGAGGTTATTATGCTAAATATCAGCAGTGATGTCATCCGCGGATATAATGACACTATGATTTTGTATCTGCTTTGGGAGAAACCTTCCTATGGCTATGAAATTTCCAAACAGATTAAACAGATATCCGGGGAGAAATATGTGATTAAAGAAACAACTCTCTACTCTGCGTTCACGCGCCTTGAGAAAAATGGTTACATTGCTTCGTTTGCAGACAGTGACACTGCAAGTGGAAAACGCCGGACGTATTACCGGATTACAGATGCAGGGCGGGACTATTACCGGATGAAATGCGAGGAGTGGAATCTGACACTTGAAGTTGTCAGCAAATTTATCAGAAAGGAATAATTATTATGGAAACAATCAAAACTTATCTTGAAAATATGTTTTCCGGGCTTCCTGATACACCGGAAGTCCGAAAGGCACGATATGAACTGGAACAAATGATGGAGGACAAATACAGTGAATTAAAATCTTCCGGAAAATCAGAAAATGAAGCAATCGGAATTGTAATTTCTGAATTCGGAAATCTTGATGAATTAGCAGAAAGTCTGGGACTCCAGTTTTATATTAATCGAAAAAATGAATCTAATACTATTCAGACAGATGCAAAAATACTCTCCATGGAAGATGCATTTGCTTACTTAAAAACAAATACCAGACATGCCTGCCTGATGGCACTTGGAGTTTTGTTCTGCATTATTTCACCAGTAGGTGCTATCTTAACCTCTGATATTACATTTGGCAATATTCCCACAGCTCTTTTCGAGACTTCCGGTGTTTGCTTTCTTTTTGTTGCCATTGCGATTGCCGTCGGTCTCTTTGTATACTCCAGTATGTCCATGAGCAAATGGGACTGGCTGAAAAAAGAATCCTGTATGCTTGATACCAATGCTGCTTCAGAAATTAACCGTCTTCAGGAAAGCAGCCGAAAAAAAATCACTCTTTCCCTGGTTCTTGGGATTGGATTTTGTATTTTGTGTGTGCTTCCTCCAATCATTATTGATTCATTGGACACCACCTCTCATTTATCCGAGAATCTCGGTGCTGCACTCCTGCTTATCTTTGTTGCAATCGGTGTCTTTCTGATTGTGCAGTCAAGCATTGCCCAGGAAGGCTTCCGCACCCTTTTAAAGTTACCTGTCTGTGATGCAGGTGAAATTTTCAAAATTGAGCCAAAAGAGCCTCAATACAAAAATCCAACCGTTGCTTCGATTATGTCCGTATACTGGCCTACCATTACCTGTCTGTACTTCTGCTGGAGTTTCCTGACCTTTCAATGGAATATCAGTTGGATTATCTGGCCAGTTGCGTCAATTATTGAAAAAATAATTAACAATCTTTTCAAAGAATAAAGGAGACCTACCATGACAAAAAATATTTATCTGACGATACTTACCCTCATCACTTGCCTGTGCATTGTCATAGGCTGCTGGCGTTATATCTTTTCAGCGGATAAAAACAATGATTCCATCACTGATACCCAATCCGTAGATGCATTCCATACGCTGATGGCTGACACAAATGTAATGGATGTAATCGTTACCACTGGTGATACATACAGTGTAAGCTACACCTGCAAATCTAATTTAACACCGGAAATTATTCAGAAAAATGATAAATTAACCATAAAGCAGACAAAGAAAAGTGGTTTTAACTGGTTCTTTGGCGGACTTTCAAGCAGTCATAACTGCGAGGTTACGATTACTGTCCCTGCTGGCGAAATACTGGATTTACTTACGATAGATTCCAGTGTCGGAGATGTACAGATAGCTGATATCACTGCAAAAAATGCTGAATTTGATTTATCCGTCGGTGATATAAAAATTGTCCGCAGTAATATCGATGACTGTAAGTTTGACTGCTCCACAGGAGACGTAGAATTGACCAGTACTACATTTGCCAGTCTGGACGCGGATATCAGTGTTGGTGATGTGAAAATTAGTTCTGACATTGATTTAGACGACTATGCCTTTGATATCCATACCAGTGTCGGAGATGTAAAAATCAATGGAAAAAATGAAGGTTCTTCCTATTCCTCCAAAGGGGACAGCAACAAGAAAATAAAAATTGACGGAAGCACCGGCGATGTGAAGATTGATTATTAAATTCTTTCTTCATCCGGATAGGGATAAAATCCTGCGGAATACTTTTCTCCGGAAGGTATGCCGCAGAAAAATGTTTCAATTAATCCTCTACACTAATCTGACATGCCTTCATTGCATTCAAAGCCGTCCTGTGTGACTCTGGTGTTACTCCTGCACAGCATTTTGCATCTACCGAAATCTCAACTTCCGGATTTACAGCTTTGATAGTCATTGCATTACTGATAACGCAGATATCCGTACATACACCTGTCAGTTCAACTTCTGTATAACCTTTTTCCTTAATCCATTCCGCCAGCTCAACAGAACCAAAAGTATTCTTTTCAAACCCTTTCAATGCCGGAATATCTTTCAGCTCAGGAATTAATTCCCATCCTTCTGTATTCTTAATACAGTGCTTAACAGGCAGTTTCTTTCCCTCCTGCGTATCGGCATAGTTATCATAATGCGTATCCAGTGTATACACAATATCCGCATCCGTGTTTCTTACCTTCTCCACCACATTTGGCACAACCGCCCTGCATTCCTCATTTCCCAAAACTCCCGTAATAAAATCATTCTGCATATCGATGATTACCAATAACTTTCTGCTCATAAAAATCCTCCTTCTTATGGCCAACCGCTTCTACTTTACTTTCCACACTTGCCTTAATAATGTAATATAAGCAATATCTATTACTCTCATTCTCGGGTCTCTGTCCGGTCAGTTCGTCCACCGCGAAAAGAACTTTTTCCATTGCCTTAATCATATGATAGGTATACTCATTTCAGTATTTCTATCATTTCTGCTTTATCTGTTATCTCTCTGTCTTTTCTTCGCCTCTGTCTGTTTGAATCCTCGCTTTCTTTCCCGAAAATGCAATCCCTAATTTCATAATATTGTCAATTCCCAGCTCCCTCATCTCTGTATCATAGCTCTTATCATTTATCTGGCTAAGTGCTTCTACTGATAATTTATTAAGCATATTCTCATCCAACCCATTTTTCCACTCGAGTTCCATAATAATTCCAGGATGCCGTTTTTCTTTCGGAAACAGACAGATATCATATCTCCCGTTTCCCGATTCTCTATTTGACTTTATGGTATATTGATTATCCATTAATGCAATCAGTCCAAGTACTAAGCCATGGTAAAATCCCTCCGCACCTGCATCATAAAAGCTAATGGTTTTCTCCATATATTCCGTAATTGCCTTTTGTAATTGTCCAAAATCATTTGTGTAAAGACTCTCCGCTATCTTATTTGCCGTTGTTCTCGTAATTGCTCCAATCTGCAGCAAATGAAATAGTACTTCACTTCTATAAACAGCTGCAATTTCTTTATTTGGAATAGACACTTCACACAGATAAGTACCATCATCCAGCAATTCTTTCTTTCCTGTTTTTAAATATCCTGCTACTAATAACAAACTGTAAATATTTGCCGGGTCTTCTGAAAGAGATTTGTATACAACATTCTGGTCAATTCTTGCAATCACACTCTCTCCCTGCAAAAGTGCATACAACCTTTCAATAATATCGTCATCTGCCACAGTTAAAACGCCCTCAAGGATTTCATTTTTCCCCGTATTTACCCAATATGCCTGTGGAACACACCCTTTTGAAACATAATTAATAACTGACCATGGATTATAGATTTCCTTATTTCCAAAACAATATCCATCATACCAGTTTTTAAGTTCTCCATATTTTTCTGAAACGCCATAGTACCCCAGCATTTCCCTTACTTCTGCATTTGTGAATCCAAAATATTTATCATATTCTTCATCCATTACAGTGTTTACACTCAGATTATTTAACCCGCTGAAAATACTTTCCTGTGCAATGCGAAGAATCCCTGTCAGAAATCCGTAAGAAAGATTTTTGTTATCTTTAAATGCCCCGGAAAAGAAGTTTCTCATAAAACCAATAATTTCATCATAAAAATCCTTTGAATAACCCTCCTGAATCGGAGTATCATATTCATCGATAATAATAACCGGAGCCTTGCCATAATGTCTGGCAAGCATTGCGGATAATTTTTCCAATGCAGAAGTCATATCAACTTCTGTTGCTGTTCCTTCGAGAATTTTTGTAAAATAATCCTTCTCATATTTTGCAATACATTCACTATAAAGAATTTCCTGATGCCTGCCATATTCTTCCTGCAAAAGAGCGCGGATTTTGTCTATTGTTGCACTCCATGTATCAAATTTAACATCTTTAAAGGTAAGAAATATAACCGGATATTGCCCCTGATAAGAGCGGTATTCTTCGCCACACTTCCAAATATCCTTATCAGTGAAAAATTTACTGGTGTCCTCCGCCTTTTTTTCAAAAAACACCCTGAGCATATCCATATTTAAGGTTTTTCCAAAACGCCGCGGTCTGGTAAACAGTGATACCAGTGGTTTTTTATCTAAAAATTCCTTAATCAGCATTGTCTTATCAACATAATAATATTCGGACTGTGCACGCACATAATCTGAAATTCCTATTGGAAGTGACTTCAAAGTTCTCATCGGCATTTACCTCCCACCATTAATTTCTTTCCGCCAATTATAACTGATATCCCGGAAAACATCAATTTATTTTCATACGTTTCTCAGGAAGCATTTCCATCAATAATTCCCTGTGTATCATCACCGGAAGATTTGATATTTTCCTTTCTGTCACACACCGGAAGCAAAAGCATCATGCTCCCTGCAATCAGCAAACTCGAAATATTTTCTGCCTTTTTCCTGCACCGCACCCAGTTTCTCATAGAAGGCCACTGCCGGTTCATTCCAGTCAAGACAGCTCCATTCCATCGCGGAATAACCCTCTTCCCGCACAATCCCGGCTATTCTGTCAAAAAAGTATTTTCCAATCCCCTGATTACGGTATTCCTCTTTGATAAACAAATCCTCCAGATGAACCCTGCCTTCTGCCGCAAATGAACCAAATATCGGATAATACAGTGCATATCCGACTGCTTCCCCATCATATTCGGCAATCAAAACTGCAGCAATCTTTCTCTCAAAAATCCAGTATTTCAATTTTTCCTGTGTTCCCGTCATATCCTGCGGTCTTTTTTCATATGCTGCCAGTCCTTTTATCATACATTGTATCAGGGAAATGTCTTTCTCATTTGCCCTGCGTATAGTTAATCTCTCCGTATTCATATTTCATTCCTTTCCGTCAGTTTCCCCTCACTGTAATTCGTAAATCCTTACCTGTCATTTTCATCTTCCTTATATTTTATCCTGAAATAATCCAGATAAGCTTTATATTTATCCTGTGCTGTCAGACAGGTATCCCTCAGATATCTCTTTTCTCTGTACCATTCTTTCAGTCCTCGATAGTAAAACATTTTCAGATTATCCTCGATGATAAATGGTACAATATTATATTTCAGACATTCTTTAAACATAATTAATCTGCCAACACGTCCATTTCCATCCTGAAACGGATGAATCCTTTCAAATTTCACATGAAAATCCAGAATATCATCAAATGTTTTCTCTTTTTTTGCATTATATTCTGCCAGCAGTTCCTTCATTTTATCTGCAACATTTTCTGGCATGGCTGTTTCCATGCCGCCAACTTCATTTGGCACTTTTTTATAATCCCCTACTGCAAACCATTCTTTTCTGGAATCGCTGGTTCCATTTTTCAATACCAGATGAAGTTCCTTCATAAACTTTTCCGTCAATACCGCCTTCGCATCATCAATCATTATATCTACACAACGGAAATGATTCGCCGTTTCTATCACATCATCCACATTTAATATTTCTTTTTCCACACCTATTGTATTGGTTTCAAAAATATATCTGGTCTGCTCATGTGTCAGACGGCTCCCCTCGATATGATTGGAGTTATAGGTCAGTTCAATCTGCGTCTTATGGTAAATGCCGCCGGAATACTTATTTGATTTTTCTTCCCGTAAAATATCCAGTAATGTATTACCCGGTTTTTCCTCTGTTTCTGCAACTGAAAAGTACTTCATTCCATTCCTCCATTCATTATAAAAGGTCAACAGACTTCGTCTATTGACCTGCATCCATCAACAAACCTCATCTATTGACCTTATATTTTGTCAACAGACTTCGTCTATTGACCTAGTATACCATACTATCTGCAAAAAATAAATTTATTTTACTTTTGTTTTTCTGTAAACCCTATACAGAACAGGCGGAAGAAACTGGCAGATGACTGTATATACCGGAGCAACTCTGCAATAAACTCATCTCTTTCATATGATTTAATGTTTGACCGATGTACCGCATAAATTTTCTTATTTTCCCCAAACTTCTTCTGCAATTTCCTTTACCAGTTTGAGTTTTGCCCACTGTTCTTCTTCCGTAAGCTTGTTTCCAATTTCACAGGAAGCAAAACCACACTGCGGACTTAAACACAATCTGTCAAGAGGAATATATTTTGCGGCTTCATGGATTCTTGCAATCACGGCTTCCTTATCCTCTAACACCGGTGTTTTCGTTGTGATAAGACCAAGCACGACCTTCTTATCTCCCGCTACTTTTTTCAGAGGTGCAAATCCGCCGGATCTCTCATCATCATATTCGAGGAAAAATGCATCGACATTTTCCTTTGCAAATACATAATCTGCCACGGTATCATATGCACCACTTGCAAAGAAAGTGGAATGATAATTTCCTCTGCAGATATGGGAAGTAATAACCATATCCTCCGGTTTTCCTTCGAGTGCAAGGTTATTTACTTCGAGAAGTTGTCCCTTTACCTCATCCAGATCAATTCCCAGTGCCTTGTATCTCTGCTTTGCCGCATCTCCTACAATCGCACCCCAGGTACAGTCATCGAACTGAAGATTTCTGCATCCTGCGTCATAAAACTGTCTGATTACCTCCTGATATCCCTTGCCAATATCCTGTATCAGTTCCTCATTTGTGGCATAAAATTTTCTTGTACTATTGATATTTGCCGGAACAATCAGCTGCTGGAACATCTGTGCCGGTGCAGGAATCGTATATTTTGCCACTGTATTTTCATCTTCAAACTGCTTCAAAAATTTGAAATACTCCACAAACGGATGTGCCTTTGCCTGAATCTTTCCAACCAGATAAGTATCATCCAGAACGGCAAGTTCTGCATTGAACTGCACACCATTGCCGGTATGTTTATGTTCCACACCCTCAAATCCCCACATAAAATCAAGATGCCAGAAAGTTCTCCGGAACTCTCCATCTGTAATCACATGGTAGCCTAATTCCTTCTGTTTTGCTACCACTTTTCTGATTTCTTCCTCTGTCACTCTGTCTAATTCTTTCTCGTCTATTTTACCACTCTGGTATGCCGCCTTCGCATCCTTCAATGCCTGCGGTCTTAAAAAACTTCCTACAAAATCATATCTGAACGGTGTCTGTAAATCTTTCATCTTTCTGTCTCCTTTTCTTTCTGCTGTTGATGGTGCTTATTATATAGAAAACCTCACCATTTGCAAAATACATAAAAGAAACAGTTTGCCATAGTTTTAAGCTATGGACGATATTCATTTCAGATATTTTTTCAACATTTCCAGATAAGTTTCTCCCAGTCTGCTCAACATTCCTTTTCGATGCGTAATATAGCCAATCCGCATATCGCTTTCATCCGCCAGTGGTACTGCAATAATATCTTTTCCATTTAGTTTTTTATCGATTACTCCACTGCATACGGTATAACCATTTAACCCGATTAACAAGTTAAATAATGTTGCCCTGTCGCGCACCCGGATATTTTTCTTCCTCTCGGAAGCCGAAAAAATTTCTTCGGAAAAGTAAAAAGAATTATGTTCTCCCTGTTCAAAGGAAAGATATGGATATTCTTCCAGTTCTTTGTTTATAATAACGCTGTTTGCCGCCAGTGGGTGCTTTCTGCTGATAAACACATGCGGTTTTGCAATAAACAACAGATGAAACTGCAGGTCATGGGACTTTAGGATCTTGCCTATAACTGCTTCATTAAAATCATTCAGAAACAATATTCCGATTTCACTTCTCATTTTTGCCACATCTTCTATAATTTCATACGTCTGTGTCTCTCTGAGACTGAAATCATATTCTTCCTGACCATATTGTTTGATTAAATCCACAAATGCATTTACAGCAAACGAATAATGCTGTGTGGACACACAAAATTGTTTTTTTCCGCCATCATGTTTCTTATATTTATCTTCCAGAATTGCCGCCTGTTCTAATACCTGCCGGGCATACCCAAGAAAATCCTCACCTTCTTTGGAAAGACTGATTCCTTTGTTGGTTCTGTTAAATATAACTATGTTCATCTCTTTTTCCAGCTCATGCACCGCATTTGTCAGACTCGGCTGTGAGATATAGAGCTTATTTGCCGCCTCTGTAATTGTCCCGGTTTCTGCTACCGTTATTACATATTTTAATTGCTGAAGTGTCATTTTTTGATTTCCTTTTTTGCTTCCTGTTTTTTATTCATGTGATACAATTTTCCTCCCTTTGTTTCAGTGACCGTAATATCTATTCTCTCCTTCCATCTTTCCTACCGGGCTTTATATATCCATGCACTTACCCTGGCTGAAACCGGCAATATACAGATACATCCCAGGTTTGCAATTATCATGACAAACAACTGCTGTATAAAAGCCTTTGAGTTAAGCAATGCTGACATGTCATATCTATAATACTGACACATCATAAACAGGAGAAGTGATTCTCCAATTCCGGCAAAAAATAATGTATTCACTGTCGTACCAAGAATATCTCTTCCAATATTATTTCCCGATTTTCTAAGTTCTTTTTCTGTCAGGGAAGGATTACTTGCATATATTTGAAAAACTGCTGATGACACAGATAATGCTGCATCTATAATTGCACCAAGCAGTCCCAGTAAAACAACCACAGTCATTATCTGAAAGGAACTGACATGGATTTTGTTATTCAGAAATGAAGCCTCATCGCCATACATATCAAATTCATTATATCCTCCCAGTCTTGTCCGGTAAATACTATATCCACAGAAAATTATCAAAACCGCTATAACAATAATAACAGAAAGAAATGCACTGACGGTTTTTCTGTTACACCCATTTTGTGCAAATAACGTCAATCCTGTAAATATCATACTTCCTATAAACAATACCAGAAAAACCGAACTTCCATTTGCAATAAATTTTATACACATCCATAATAAAATCATATTCCCTGCCAGTACAAAAACACCTGCCACACCACGTTCTTCCCCTATTACTATCATAAGTATTATCAAAATAGTTCCTAATATTACTGCCATATGTTTTACCTTTCTTTCAAAAAACTTTTTGTGGAATAAAAGATTGCAACAACACATTCGGACACCGGAATCGCAACAACAATTCCGATTGCCCCCACCAGAAAACGTAACAATTCAAAAATAATATCATAGTTTAAAATACTTGAAAAAGTATACTGATTTAACATTTTTACTAAAATCCATGGAACACTTCCACTCAGATAAGAAAAAAACAGCACATTTACCATTGTTCCCATAATATCCTTTCCTACCTCATGCATAGATTCCTTCAGACTTCCCTTGCTATCTTCCGTCTGCTTCTTCATGTATTCATCCGCTGCCGCACAAATGGTAATCGTAACATCCATGACTGCACCCAGACATCCGAACAACACACTTGCAAAAAAAAGTGCCGAAAAATCTTCATTTCCCTTCGTGTATTCCATCAGTTCAAATACCGGTCTTTCCCCATAAAAATATGCCAGACTGTATATTCCAAATATAATAAATATTGTTATCAGGGATGCCAGTACTGCTGCCAGCGACTTCCGACAGATTCCATTCAGAAAAATCATTGTAAACAAAATAAATCCAACCGCCAGAAACAATGTAATCCTCAGAATATCTTCTTCTTTTAAAAAGAATTGAAGCGAATAAACAAATACCGCAATCTGCACAATCAATGTTCCAAGAATCAACAGACCTCTTTTTTCTTCTGTAACAAGCAATGCAAAGCAGAACAATCCTGTCAGAAATACTGCATAATCATCTCTTTTCAGTTTATTTACCACAACTGACATTTCTCCATTTTTTTCACTCATATAGACAAATACTATATCTCCTTTTTTATACTCCGTTGTATCCATCTGTGAGTAAAAAAAACTATTTTCTGTCACATATACCTCTCCTTTGTGCTCATGATTTTTTATTTTCAATGTTAATTTCTGTGTATATCGTGGTTCTTCTCCAGAATCGTCCTCCTTATTGTCAGCATCAACAACCCTGGCAATATCCGAGTCATACATCTCATAATTATATCTGACAATACCCGTGATACCTAATACCATAGCAGCCAGAATAATTATCTGAATTAGTTTTTTTCTCTTGCTCATATTTCTCTTGTCCTCTTTCCATTTGCTGAAAACATATATTTTCATATACTTTATCACAGACTCTTCCGAAAATCAAATAACAAAAATAAGGCTTCCGAAGAAGCCTCACTGTGTCCTAAATCTTTTGCTGCAATAATCTATGTTCCTCTCTACCCTGCTTCTTTCTCCCGCAGTGCCGTCATAAACAGATAAATTCCGCCAAACACAAGCACACTTGCCACCATAATCACAATCATCTGGTTTACAGTCACCACATGGCCGTGAAAAACCGGATTGCAGTCCAGCGTATCGCGGATAACCGTAATGGCTTCCTCCGGAAAACCACTGTCCTTCATCTCCCGATATACTCCGTTTAACATATGATTCTTCAGCAGCGAAGTACCATATGTACCAGGAAGATACGACAGCACTTTCTGCAGTCCCGAACCGAAGTTTGAAATCGGCATATACGCACCGCAGATAAATCCATACCCGGCACTGACAATCGTGCCGACCGCCGATAACTGTCCCTGCGTGGTAAGCGGATAACTGATGATACTGGAGATTGTGCTTCCGAACAATACCAGAAGAAGTTCGTCTAAAATAACCCATAAAACATCTGTGGCACTCATATACCATCCCATTTTACCGATGTAGCCAAGACACAGCACAAGTGCGATTCCATTGACCATCAGCGAATTTACAACTGTGGAAAGAAAATATCCCAGATAAATGGTCCGCCTGCTGACCGGTGATACATTAAAATCTTTCCTTATTCCATTGGCCCGGTCCTGCACCATGGTAAGATTGACGCAGAACGTTACCGTCACACAGCTTACCGCAAGCAATGCCGCTGCAAGCTGTGCCGCAACCGTCCCATTTACAAGCTTATCCGATATATTAACCCATTCCTTTGTTGCAGACAAAAATGAATCTTTGTAAACTTTTGCGAGAAACGTAGCATATAACACAATCAGAATACCGGGCGTAATCATTGCAGAAAATAACATTCCCCTGTCTTTAAAAAATAATTTTCTGTTTCTGTTCACAAGTGCAATTACTGTTTTCATTCCTGCACACCTCCCATTCTGTTTCCTGTCACGGCAAGAAATACATCATCCATAGCACCTTTTACCACCTCATAATCACGGAATAACTCCTGATGTTCCACTATCAGTTTTGTGGCTTCCTGTGTATTTTTTACCATAATTTCATAGCCATCCCGAATCTCTTTGTATGTATGATTCAGAGCCTTTATTTCTTCTTCACTGACACCATAAAGAGATATCCGGTCCTGCACATATTTATTTTTCAATTCCAGCGGCGTGCCTTCTGCTGCAATTCTTCCCTTTTCCAGAATCACAACATAGCCGGCACCTGCTGCTTCCTCCATATAATGCGTCGTAAGAAATACGGTCATATTTTCCTCTGTCCGGAGTTTCTCAATGATATTCCAGATTAAAAGTCTGGTCTGTGGGTCAAGTCCTGTCGTTGGTTCATCCAGAATCAGAATTTCCGGGCGATGAAGCAATGCCCTTGCAATATCGATTCTTCTCCGCTGTCCGCCGGATAATTTTCCCACCGGCCGGTTGATAAAATCTCTAAAATCCAAAATTTCCACCAGCTCCTGCAATCTCTTTTCAAATGCCAGCCCGGTAATCCCGTAAAGTGCCGCCCGGCTCTTTAAATTCTCCCTTACCGTAAGTGGTCTGTCCAGCACACTATCCTGAAATACCACACCAAACATTCTTTTCGTCTGATTGCCGGCCTTGTCAGCCTCTATTCCCTTTATCCACACATTTCCGCTATCCTTCCGGAGCTGCCCGCAGAGAATAGAAATCGTGGTACTCTTGCCTGCCCCATTCACACCAAGAAACGCAAACAACTCTCCCTGCTTCACCCGGAAACTCAAGTCATTTACCGCTCTGACATCGCCAAAACTCTTATTCAGATGCTCAATCCTGATAATATCTGACATATTCTACCTCCTGTTTTTATGACTTAATATCGCTGTAAATCCATTCCACCATATCCAGCTTTCCATTGCAACCTTATCACAGAGTTTTTCCGCGACCTCCAGTAGATGTGTGGAAAAAAAGATTGCCGTTCCATTTTCACACAATTCATGCATGGTATTTTTTAATAAATGAGTTGCTTTCGGATCGAGAGCAACGAACGGTTTATCCATAATCATCAGCTTCGGACTGTGAACCAGTGCCGCAATAATTTCCAGTTTCTGCTTTTTGTTCATTATCTTATATATTAATATACCACTTTTTCCATTTATGTCCAGTTCCTATCTGCTGACATGCATAATTTACCATATAAGATGCATTGTTGTGGTAAAATATAGCTGTAACACCCCGACCTAATCAGTTATAATAATCCGAAGAAGAAAGCTGTATATTACAAATGAATCCAAATTATGAACCAGATTTGCACGGCCAATATAGATTTTGTCATAACCCGTATTACTGTTTTGTCTGACAAACTCCCTGTTCAGACAGTGCATTAAATGCTCTTGCCATTGATGAACCACTTGAATATGCAAGATTATATCTTGATGGCAATTTACAGATGTGGGTAGATGCAGAAGATTCTTTAGAATTATTATAATGTCAAAGTGGCACAGAATCTTTTGATGTATACTCGCAAACCAAGCTGTCACTCATTGTCCGAGTGACAGCTTGGTTACTTGTTATCCCTGATACCTTATTCTTTCAACCAGCGTTTCCTTTTTCAGATTACTGCTTAAAACGAGGGAAAGCACAATCTGCAAAAGGCCGACCAGCAAAATCATAGCAAGAATTGGTGTAATTGGAACATGATAGACATTCATTCCAAATATTCCATTATGCTTTGCATAGGCAAAGAGCGCGTAACCAAGTGGCAGACCAACGACAAGTGCTATACATATGGTGCCAACCGTAAAAATCAGTCCCTGTAACTGCAGGCATAAATTTAATTGTTTATTTGTCATACCCACAG
>ENA-USUG01000798-USUG01000798.1-human-gut-metagenome-genome-assembly--contig:-NODE-798-length-54392-cov-7.654055_pt1 | contig 54392 bp, 51 predicted proteins | sample MGYA00250059_ERZ773394 | MGnify/ENA primary metagenome ERZ773394 (study PRJEB29103, sample SAMN06111957) | human gut metagenome | biome: human gut; feature: ankylosing spondylitis patient; material... | reverse complement strand
TGCGTCTCATAGATAAGCTATGCTGTCAAACATGGCCTGCTCTTTGATTAAGCACAAAAGAATCACTACGAATGTAGCAAAGGCTAAAGCTTTGAAGAAATTCGTTGAGCCTTTAATTACAAAGTCTAAAGACGACACAACTAATTCTCGTCGTGTTGTATTTAGCAACTTGCAAGATAAGTTTGCTGTAACGGAATTGTTCAAAGAAATCTCTGTGAAGATTGCTGATCGTCCGGGTGGTTATACTCGTATCATTAAAACCGGTCATCGTTTAGGTGATAACGCTGAAATGTGTTTCATCGAACTTGTTGATTACAACGAAAACATGGCTAAGGAAAAGGTTGCTAAGAAAACAACTCGTACTCGTCGTTCTAAAAAGAGTGCTGAAGCTGCCCCTGCTGCTGAAACAGCTGCTCCTGCAACAGAAACTCCTGCTGCTGAAGAACCGAAAGCAGAATAATTCTGAACTATATACTAAAAGAAAGGTCATCTGTGAAGGTGGCCTTTTTTTGTTTCCTCATATTTACTTTTACTGAACAATATCCGGTTTTGTTTGTTAAGTTAGATATAAAAGTTTGAAGAATCGTTTTAATCATTCCTTTCAAGCAGATAATTTTTTGAAGCAATCAATTAATGATTATATTTGTGCAAATTTAAGTGATATGAAGAAGTTTTGGATGGCTATATGTTTTATGTTTATCTTGCTCTTTACAGGCGGGATAGCAGAGACCGCTTTCTCTATGAATGTAGAGGAAATTGAAGCTATGAGTCAAACTTCTAATGAAAATACGAATTATGTAGACGGGAATAGCTTTCACAATACACTTGCAGCTATTGAGATAAATAGTTATTCTTCCTCTCAGCAAGGGGTTAATCTTCCACGGATGAAACGTGCTGTTTCATTGCAGATATCTTCCTTTTTTAAGAATGTATCACGCTGTTTGTCCGATTTAGATTCTGCTTCCGCCCTTAATTCCGGGCGTTTCTATAATGCAGTTAATTGCTCTGTGTGTGAACCTTTCAGCAAACATTATTATGTCTTTGCTCTAAGGCGTATAATCATTTAGGCCTTTTTTATTAATATCCAGTTAGCGGGGTAGCAGGCATTTATGAGTGCTTATTACCTCTAATATCTTTATTATTAATATTTAAAACTTATGATTATGAATAATTCACAAGCTATAGAGGCTACTTTATTTGTAAGTCCTCATCCGGATGTTGTTAAACGTGCGTCTGTTCCTTCCTTAATATTGTCTTCCGCATTGATCGTTGCCGGTCTGGGAGTTTTTATTTCTGCATTTCAGTTGAATGATAAGGCATCCAGCATCGGTATGCTATTATTGGTGGTTGGTACGGCGGCTTTGCTTATGGGCGTTTTCCGCTTATTCTGGAAATCCAAACATTTGGTTTATGCTCCCACCGGAAGTGTAACGAAAGAATCTTCTCTGTTTTTCGATCCGAAGTACATGGATAAACTCATTTCTTTACTTGAAGAAGGAACATTTCCCTTGGAGAGCTGTATTAAAACGGTAGGTAACGGTAATCTTCGTTTAGATATCCTGCGTTCGCAGGATTCGAAATTTGCAGCAGTTCAACTGTTCCAATTCGTACCTTATACTTATAATCCGGTTACGAAGGTATTTTATTTTACTGGTGATAAGGCTTTGGCTTTGAACACTTATTTGCAGCAAAGCAAGAGATAGACAACTCTTTTTAATTTCTATCATATATGTTCTAGTGGGGATTAGTCGTCATTGACGACAATCCCCATTTTTTTCATCAGGAAACAAGCATTCATGTTTTGCGCAACCCCTTCTTTGAGCCGGTAAGAGAAGGTTAATTCATTGTTGGTTATATCGGCTTCAAAACGGAAGTTCTTTATATTATTGGGATATATTTCGGCTAGTGAACCTAATAATAGGTCGTGGGTAGCAATAATTCCATTGGCTTGTAGTGACATGAATTGCTTTATCAATGCGAGCGAGCCCTTTTGTTTATCCATAGAGTTCGTTCCCTTTAAGATTTCGTCCAGAATGATGAAAAGTTCCTCTTGAGCATTTAGTTTATCGATGATAAGTTTCAGACGTTTCAGCTCGGCAAAGAAGTAAGATTCGTTGTCAGTCAGAGAGTCCGATGTACGGAGACTGGTGATAAGATGAGCCGGATATATGTCCATCTTGTCGCAACACACGGGAGCTCCGATGCATGCCAGAAGATAGTTCACTCCGATGGTGCGTAGATAAGTGCTTTTGCCCGCCATATTTGCACCGGTGATAATGACAAAAAATGGTTTCTTTGTGATATGAATGCTGTTTCTGACACATTTCTCACGTTCCATCAAGGGATGTCCCATTTCTGTCGCCTCCAGTGTAAATGGAGTTGTAGCGATAGTAGGATAGGTATATTCCGGATGATTATAGGCAAAAGTTGCAAGAGAGCACAAGGCATCCATTTCCCCGATTGCCTTTAGCCATTCGGGAAGCTGTCGGGCATACTGATTCTTCCATTTCTCGATATTGATTACTTTCCGTAGCTCCCAAAACAAGAGCCCGTTCAGTATGGTCGAGATAATAATGTTATTTCGTTGGTTGAGAGAGTTCATCATCTCAGACAGTTGCTTTACCGCGTTAGATGCCGAGGATAGTTGGCTTTTGATTTGTTTAAGCTCGTCTGCTTTCCATTCTTTTTGTTCGGCTATTTCCATTAGTTTGGCATACGTAGAGAGTACACTCAACTTCTTATCATAAGATATTTGAAACAGTGTGATACTTTTTTGAAGTGAGAAGTTGAGGATGACGAAAGCTACGAAAGCCAGCCCGAACCAGTTGAACGAGATGATCCCGGCAATTCCCAATATGAACAAGATGAGATTGGTAAGCGGTACGAAGTAGATGGCGAAACGGTACAATTTCTTCTCCGAGAAATAATTCCGTTCTTTCGTCCATTGGATAATCTCTTTTCCGTCGTTGGCATTGCCTTTATAAAGTAATCCCAGAATGCGGAAATGTTGCCGGAAATTTAGTTCCGGTGTCAATTCTTGTACAGCTTTCTGCCGTTGTTCTATTTCTTTTTTGTTATTTGAAGGCGCCATGAACCATTCACTGAGTTTCTGCTTTCCGAAAGCGGTACAAGTACGGTTGAGGTATTGAAATAAAGATTTATCACCGAATATGTCTAGGTCGAATGTGTATAAGTGGGCTGAATCGATATATTCCTTTCCTCCGTCGAAACAGGAATAGTCGTAATTGATTGCGGAAAGCTCCTGCTCGTTCACCTCTATCTCTTTCTCCAGATAATCTTTTTCGTTGAATAAGCGGTTGTGGTACTTGACCAGTACGAGAAACGGGATAAGCGTTATTGCGATAACTCCCAGAATGGTGGTCCAGCCTGCCGATACAAAGTAGATGATGCCGGCAATACAGGCGACAAATAGTAATAACTTGAGGGAACCGATACGGTATATTTTATTCTTAACCTTCGATAGTTTTTCCCGGCCTTGTTGAATCGTTTGTTGATAAGTGGCAATTATTGTATGTATGTCCATATTCTTTTTTATTCTTAGAACGGAAAATAGCGGTATATATTATGATTCTTCAAGGGAATGCCTTAACTAACCTTTGCCTCCTCCGTCTTTAGTTGATTCTCTCTGCTTCTTTAGTCGTTTTATAAAGAACAATTTACTGTCTCACCTATTGTGAAATAGCTATTGCACAATAGGTGAGATAACTATTGCACATACTGTGAGACAGCTACCTCATAATATGTGAGATAACTACTTTTACCTTGCGAATACATTTCTTTGTACTTGTGTGGGGATTAATTGTCTTGTTTGAATTATATAAGAGGTTGTCAAAACTATCTCAATTCCCCTGCTTGAGCGGGGGTAGGGGGTGTGTGAATTTTCTAACAGTTTAATAATCAAAGAAAGATCACACACCCCTTAATCCCCGCTCAAGCGGGGAAACTTGGATGCTTTGACTTTTGACAATTCCGTTACTAATTCTTTTCTTCCGATATGGCTCAGATTGCCTTAACGGAATTTATCTGTTAAGCATTGATAGCCTGTTCAATATCGGCGATGATGTCTTCTGCATCTTCAATCCCGACAGATAAGCGGATTAAGTCCGGTGCTACACCTGCAGCTATCAGCTGTTCATCAGACAATTGGCGGTGTGTATGGCTTGCGGGGTGAAGAACACATGTGCGGGCATCTGCAACGTGTGTTACGATGCAAATCATTTTCAGGCTATCCATGAAATGAATGGCTTCTTCTCGGCTTCCTTTCAGACCGAAGGCAATTACGCCACAAGTCCCCTCAGGCATATATTTTTGAGCTAAGTCATAATACTTGCTGCTTTTCAGTCCCGGATAGTTTATCCATGCCACTTTGTCGTTTGCCTCCAAATATTCTGCAACAGCTTGAGCATTCTTACAGTGCTGGCGCATACGTAAATGTAGCGTTTCCAATCCTAGATTTAATAGAAATGCATTTTGCGGAGACTGAATGGAACCAAGATCACGCATTAATTGTGCTGTGGCTTTTGTGATGTAAGCCAATTTTCCGAATTTCTTCGAATAAGCCAAACCGTGGTAAGACTCGTCGGGTTGTGTCAATCCCGGAAATTTATCCGCATGAGCTTCCCAATCGAAGTTTCCACTGTCTACGATAGCCCCACCTACACAAGTGGCGTGTCCGTCCATATATTTGGTCGTGGAGTGGGTTACGATATCTGCACCCCATTCAAACGGACGGCAGTTGATAGGAGTGGCAAAAGTATTATCTACAATCAAAGGAACGCCGTGATTATGTGCAATGCGTGCGAACTTTTCGATGTCTAAAACGTTCATACCCGGATTGGACATCGTTTCACCGAACAGTGCTTTAGTATTCGGACGGAAGGCTTTGCTTATTTCTTCCTCATTGGCGTCGGCATCAACGAAGGTTACATCTATTCCAAGCTTTTTCAGTGTGACGCCGAAAAGGTTGAACGTGCCTCCGTAGATAGTAGATGAGCAAACCATATGGTCGCCGGCTTCACAAATGTTGAATACGGCGTAGAAATTGGCAGCTTGTCCGGAAGAGGTGAGCATAGCGGCAACACCACCTTCAAGTTCTGCTATCTTTGCGGCAACAGCGTCGTTGGTAGGGTTTTGCAAACGAGTGTAGAAATACCCTGCGTCTTCAAGATCAAACAAACGAGCCATGTGTTCGCTGCTGTCATACTTGAATGTTGTGCTTTGGTAGATAGGTAATACTCTTGGCTCGCCGTTTTTGGGAGCCCACCCGCCCTGTACGCAGACTGTTCCTTTTTTAAATTTCTTATTCATATGATATTAATTGAAAATTATATTATGCTTTAAACATACCGCAAAAGTAAAGAATAAATGGTTAGATTGTTGCATTTTGACCATAAAAGAGTATTTTTGCAGCAAAAATAAAGGAAAGATGGAGGATAACATACAATTTAAACATACGCTTCCCGTGCAGTTGCGTTTTAGTGACGTAGACCAGTTCGGTCATGTGAATAATTCCGTTTATTTTTCTTTGTATGATTTGGCTAAGACCACTTATTTGAATGATGTAATGGAGGGTAAAGTGGATTGGCGTAAGACAGGGATAGTAGTGGCCAACGTACAGGCGAATTTCTTTTCTCCGATCTTTTTCTCGGAGAAAGTAGCGATACAAACTGCTACGACGAGGATCGGGAATAAGAGTTTTACACTGGTGCAGCGTGCCGTGAATACGGAAACAGGTGAAGTAAAATGTGTTTGCCAGACTGTAATGGTAGGATATGACATTGCCACCAAACAGTCTCAACCTATTTCGGAGGCTTGCAAAGCTGCTATATGTGAGTTTGAGGGAAGGGAAGAACTGATTTGTGGAAAGCCGGTTTAGGTTAGTCATTGCGGATTAATAATACGGCTTGCCCTAAATTAATAGAGCAAGCCGTATCCTTATAATTGAGCCTGTCTTAATCAATATTCGGATTAAGCGTATGCCATTCGCTGATTGCGGGTATGATACCCATCGCGATTACTTCATCGCGTAGCTTGCAAAGGTGTTCATAACTGTTTTCCAGCTCTTTTTCTTCTGCCGGAGTGCCTTTAACCTCTTTATAGCTGATGCCATCTTTGGTAATGGATGTCTCCATCGCCATCATGATATGGTTGAATTTCCCGGAATGCACGTAAACACCTGCCGGCCAGCGGAAAGGTGCACCGCCCATTGCCGCAGCAATCATTTCGATAGAAAGATAAGCCGGGCTTTGGAAAGAGGAGCGTCCGCGCAAGTCGATGATATGCTTACCACCTTGAATCACACGTTGTTTGATTGCATCCCATTCCGTTTTGGGGAGGTGCTCGCTACCAATCCATGAAGAAAGCGGCTCATTCTTGATGGTAGTTGTAGAAGCAAATACTGCCATTTGTTCGCCGTGACCGCCGTATGTGCGGCAATTCTTAATCTCGGAAGCCGGAACTTTGAAGTATTTCACGAGTTCGTTTTGCAGACGGGTACTGTCTAATGCTGCAAGCGTGGATACTTGCGATGGTTTCAGACCGGAATATAATAAAGTGATAAGTCCGGTGATGTCTGCCGGATTGAATACGACAACAACATGCTTCACATTCGGACAATACTTGCGAACGTCTTTACCGAATTGTGCGGCAATTTCCGCATTGCCTTTCAGCAGGTCTTCACGCGTCATGCCTGCTTTGCGTGCTGCTCCTCCCGAAGAAACAACGTATTCGGCTCCTGTTAATGCTTCTTTGATGTCACTGGTGAAAGTAATGTTCACATTCTCAAAACCACATTGAAGCATCTCTTCTGCAACGCCTTCCAATGCAGGCGCATAGGGATCGTAAAGACAGATGTTCGGGGTTAGCTTCATCATTAATGCTGTTTGTGCCATGTTTGAACCGATCATTCCGGCTGCACCGACAGTCGTCAGTTTTTTGTCTGTTAAGAAACTCATAACTATTTTGTTTTAAAGGTTTAAAATCTCTTTTCTTTGCACAACAAAGATAGGGCAAAAAAAGTTAGCTTATCCATCAAAAATTGTTGTGAAGCATAACGAAAAGTTATGCAAGTTAGCAAGTTTGGAAAAGTTTATCGTGAAATAAGCGCTTATCTTTGCCATGTGAAATAAAAAAAGAATATGCAACAAAGACCCTCAACAAAAGAAGAGTATCTCAGAAGAGTTAATCTGGTGATAGAATATATCAATGACCATTTGGGAGAAGATATAAATCTCAATAAGCTGGCAGAAATGTCAGGCTTTTCGTCTTACCATTTTCATCGTATCATGAGGGCTTTTTTGAGAGAACCGATTGGTACTTATATTATCCGTACGCGGGTGGAGACTGCAGCTCGATTATTGCGTTATTCGGATATGTCGATTGGTGATATTGCTTATAGGATAGGCTATAACGTTCCTTCTTCTCTGTCGAAGGTTTTCAGGCAGTTCTATGGCATTTCACCGAATGATTACCGTAACAATAAAGAACATGTAATTATGAAACCATTAGAAATTAATCCGAGTTTGAATGTAAGTGTGGAAGTGAAAGAGCTGGACCCGAAACAAGTGATTTATATTCGTTTATCCGGGGAGTATATGAAGTTGAATTATTGTGAAGCGTGGCAACGCCTGTTTACTTATATGTATCAGGAGAATCTGTTGTCTGATAATGCAAAGGAGGGCTGTCCTCCGGGAATTGAGTTTATTTGTGTTTATCATGACGACCCGAAAGTGACGGCAAATGAAAATCTCCGTACCGATGTCTGTCTGACTTTACTGAAACCTGCGCAGCCCAAGGGAGAAGTAGGCGTCAGAGAAATTCCGGGAGGAAAGTATGCTATCTTCCGTTATCAGGGTCCTTACAGTAATCTGAGTGCGGTTTATGATACGATTTACGGGCATTGGCTTCCGGAAAGCAGTTATAAAGTAAGAGATTCCAGAGGTTTCGAGAATTATATCAATAATCCTGAAAATACCCGTCCCGAAGACTTGATAACAGAGATTTGTATTCCTATTGAATAGTATCGCTTTTCAGGCGGAAATAGAATTTATGGCTGATGAAGACCGGTTCTGCAATGTCAAAACGGATGAATTGAGCCAACAGATGTTCTCCCTCCCGACGGGTGATGCGGGCCTTACGGCAGTAACGGTTCAGTGAGATATAATCTTCTTCGGTAAGCAGGTTTAGCAATAATTGTTCCCGTTCGGTGTACTTCATCAGTGTTCCGGCGGGACAATCCGACTGCTTCCATACATGCAGATGTACGGGTGTAGCAAGAATGTTTTCGTCTTTTACACGGACATAAGCCCAGAGTTTACCGTTTTCATCCTTTGCACAGACCGGTTTCTGTTTGTTGGGTTCTATCTGTGCGACAAGAATTGTTTTCCCTTCTACGGAATAAGTTTGCATCCGGCATTGTATTTCGGGAACACAATATACTTGTGCAGCAGCTTCAATCATGTAAATTTCTTCTTCAGAACGTATGCCGGCTATTTTCCCATTGTCTTTTACGCCTACCAATAGCCTGCCGCCTTCAGTGTTGGCAAATGCGGATAATGATTTGGCTATCTTACATGCATCTGATATTTCAAACTTAAAGTCTTGTGTCTGATGCTCCCCCTCTGCTATCAACCTGTGTATGTAGTCTGTATCCGTAATCGTTTTCATGACTGCAAAAGTAGAAAAAGTTATAAACTATTGTGTGCGTATCGCAGTAAAAGATACTTCTAAAAAACATTAAAACAGTATCTTTTACATTCTTTTTTAGTATGTTCGTGCTATGAAAGAAAAAGAACTGATCGATACGGTAAACCGCATTCGCGTGTTGGCGCAGAATGGTTTGGTTTATTCTACGAATGAGTATGATACCGAGCGGTATGAGGAGTTGCTTGAAATCAGTAACCGTATTGCTGCCGGACTTTCAGGGCATTCACTATCGGAGATAAGTGCTTGCTTTTCTTTGGAGAAAGACTATGTAACCCCTAAGGTGGATGTGCGTGCGGTGGTTTTTAATAATGAAAATGAAATATTGCTGGTTCAGGAAAAAGCAGACGGATGCTGGTCGCTACCGGGTGGATGGGCGGACGTTGGTTATTCGCCGTGTGAAGTTGCGGTAAAAGAGGTAAAGGAGGAAACTGGATTAGATGTAGAGCCCTTGAGGCTTTTGGCTGTCCATGATAAGAAATGCCATAATCATCCTCCTGCATTACATTATGCTTATAAGATATTCATACTATGCCGAATCATGGGCGGTGAATTCAATGAAGTATTCGATATTCAGGGTAAAGGGTTCTTCCGGCAGGATAATTTACCTCCTCTTTCATTGGAACGGGTAGTAAAAGAACAGATTGATTTAATGTTTGAGTATAAAAAGGCTCCTGCAAAGGATGCTGTTGTAGATTAAAAAGATAAAATTATGGAAATGAAATTATGTCAGAGTTGCGGTATGCCTTTACAGGCGGATGCAGATTTCGGTACAAACAAGGATGGTAGCAGAAATGAAGAATATTGCTGTTATTGTTATAAAGAAGGTGCTTTTACAAAAGACTGTACAATGGATGAAATGATTGATACTTGCATTCAGTTTTTGGATGAATTTAATAAGGATTCGGAAGAGAAACTGACCAAAGAGCAGGCAATTGCCCAGATGAGACAGTTCTTTCCGACCCTTAAACGTTGGAAGAAATAGACTGCATTTCATCTTTCCGCCCATTCCAATACGGTAGGGCTTTTTACATCCACCCCGAACTCCTGCGCTTTTTGCAAAATATTGCGTGCCAGTTCGGGCTTTTCGCTGTCAGGGGCATATCTGAAATATGCTTCTGCCGAACGTACGTGGGCTGCATCGGGCATCGGATAAGAACGATCTTCGGGTATGCCGAATTCGGATGTATCTAATTCTTTTCTCTCTTCTGTTGTCAATCGGTCTGATTGACGGGTTGTTCCTTCTCGTTTCATGGTTCATCAAGTTAGTTTATAATTGGGATAAGGGTTATTTCGTTGATCCGTTTCCCTTTTCTGTCTTCATCAACAATCCGCCTTATTCTCTTGTTCAGTCGAAAATAATGGCTACATTTGCGTTGTCAAAGTTAATCTCAAAGTGTTCAACTTATGAAATGGCAAACTTGTATATAGCTTCTCTTGTCTGAGAATTAATTATCCCTATTATACACATTAACAACCGTTGTGTGGCATGGCATCGTAGTGTCGTGTCCCGACGTGTGCTATTCAAAAAGTTGAATCATGAATTTTACATATAAACAAATCTGGCTCATCAACTATCCGGTGATGATGAGCCTTTTGATCGAACAATTGATCAATATAACCGATGCCATATTTCTGGGACATGTGGGAGAAGTGGAATTAGGAGCTTCTGCCCTCGCCGGAATTTATTATATGGCAATCTATATGCTTGGCTTTGGCTTTAGCCTCGGACTGCAAGTGCTGATTGCACGCCGTAATGGAGAAGGACGATTGACGGATACCGGGCGGACTTTTTTTCAAGGCGTTTATTTCCTGTTGGTGCTGGCAGTAGCTGTTTTTGTCTTATCAAAGTTATTCTCTCCTTTGCTTTTGCGTTCGTTGATTAAATCAGACGACGTATATCAGGCAGTGGTAGAATATATTCGTTGGAGAGATTATGGCTTTCTGTTTGCTTTTCCCGTGTTGGCTTACAGGGCATTCTTTGTGGGCATAACTAAAACAGGAATTTTAACTGTGAACTCGATTGTGATGCTTGTTGCCAATATTTTATTTAACTATTGGTTAATATTTGGAAAGATGGGAATGCCTGCGCTTGGAATTTCGGGTGCGGCAATGGCCTCATCGTTATCAGGTTTGGTGTCACTTCTGTTTTTTGTCATTTATATGTGCGGACGGTTGCCTAAAGATAAATACGGGTTAAGTGCGACTTGGGATTTTCAGGTGTTGAAAGAGTTGTTTAATCTTTCTTTCTGGACGATGGTTCGTTCCTTTTTTTGTGTCGCTCCGTGGTTCTTATTCTTTATTGCCATAGAGCATTTAGGTAAAAGCCAGTTGGCAGTAGCCAATGTTGTAAGGAGTATCTCTACCATCTTTTTTGTCGTGGTCAATTCTTTTGCAACCACCACCAGTGCACTGGTCAGTAATCTGATAGGAGCGGGAAAACAGACAGAAGTCTTATCGGTTTGCCGTAAGATTATCCGTTTGAGCTATGGAACAGGTTTGCCGTTAATCGTACTAACGTTTATATGCTCGGATTGGGTGTTGCGGATTTATACAAATGATGAGGCTCTGATAAGACTGGCATATTATCCTTTCCTAGTGATGCTTTCCAATTATTTTCTGGCAGTACCGGGATATACTTATTGTAATGCGGTTATCGGGACGGGGCATACACGACTGGCATTTGGCTTTCAGGTGATGACAATCGTTATCTATTTGTTTTATCTTTACCTGATTTCTTCATGTATGAATGTTCCGCTTGCTGTTTATTGGACGGCAGAACATCTCTATGTTGTCCTACTTTTCGTATTCTCTTATATTTATATGCGTAAGAAATACGTATAACCTTAAAGCGAAGAATCTGTATATATCCATTGGACAGATACAGATTCTTCGTATTTATTTAATTAGTCAATAAATTAATCGGTATAACCTTACTTATTCAAATGAAGCAGGGAAAGCGAGTAACTGGTATTGTAAAGCTTTTGCCATCCGATAGTGTCCATCTGCATTCGGGTGCAAACGATCTTTATTCTCGTCATGGAAGTAACGGACGTGCGAGTCATTAAGCGGGTATAAACCACTGACACTGTTTAAATCAATGACAGGAACAGCCCAAACATTGCCCGCTTCCTTTACCGTGCGGATATATTCGTCTACGTAGATACCTATTTTATTAGGAAACAATTCATCCGGTTGGATATTGTTATCTCCGAAGCAAGCGTATCCCCGATGTATAGGTGTCAATAAAATAATCTGCTTGGTAGGGTAGTGGGTCTTCAAGAAAGTTAGCGCCTGATTGATTCTTCCTTTGAATGTGGTTTCGCTCAATACAGGTTCACGATGTTTACGGCGTTCCATTTTACGGCCTGAAACTTCTGTCTCGATTTCCGTTTCAGTGTACCATTCGCCAAGTGGTACTCCTGCATTGTAATCGTTTGTCCCTGCAAAAATCAGAATAGCGTCAATATTATCTCCCTGTTCTTCCAATAATTTTTGTGCTTGTTTTAATATATCGCTCATCTGATTTCCATTGATGCCATATACATAAGGACTTAATCCCAATAACTCTGCAAGGTATTCCCAATAGCATTTCTTTGTGCCGATGCGGTTCTTATCGGTAATGGAATCTCCGAGGAAGGCAACCCGCTTCCCTTCCCATTGATTCTTTATGGTAGAAACTTGTTCCTGCTTTTGTTTTGGTTCGGATAAATTGTAAGGATAGACATTTGTTGATAGCAATAATGCTGACAGCAGACATGCTGATAATTTTTGATTCATAGCTCGTTTAATTAGAAAATACGGCAGTAAAGATACAAACAAATTATGAATTGAAAGGTAAAATAACCGAAGAAGCTATGGGTAGGGCTTCTTAGATATCTTCAATAATAACTCCGAGCATACGGGCGATTTCGATTGCTTGTAAAGAAGTAACTTTTGCACCGCGCAATTCATTTATGGGCAGTGTACTGATTCTGATTCCCGCAATATTGGAAGAGGTAAAGTTGATTCCTTTCAGATTGGTACGGTGAAATTCTGTCTCTACAAGATTGCAAGTATCAAATGCTACGGAAGTGAACTGACAATTATCCATGCTTCCGCTTTGCAGGTTGCATTCTGTGAAATAAACAGTCCTCAGCTTACCGGTTGAAAGATTAATGTAATCTCCTTTGCATTGCTTGAATAAGATTTGATTGAATGTACCTTCCGTGAGATTGGTTCCGGTCAGTTTACAATCAATAAATTCTACACGGAAGAAGCTGCATCCCGATAGATTAATGTTAGATAGATCACAGTTCTTGAAAATAACGTCAGTGAATTGGGACTTCTTTATTTTACAGTCGCTAAAGCTACAGTTTGTAAAAGTGCAGGATTGAATTGAGAAATGTTCTTTTTCAATATAGGTAATCACTTGATTTCTGCATAGGCAGTTTTCCATGTCGTCGTCACAACAAAAGGTAGTGACGAGGTCTGCATTCTCTTTTAAGTCTTTGGCTATTCGTGGTTGGGTTATTTTCATATGATTATAAGAATCTTGTTGATTCTTTCGGCTGCAAAGATAAGAAAAATGAATCGTCGTAATGTTGCTTGAGCTTATTTGATGAAAGATTTTTGCTGTTACGGATAGAATAATTATATTTGTTACAAATAAATATTCACTGTTATAATCATTACCATGAAAATTCGTATAGTATTGGTTGCGTTGGTAGCTATGATGATAGCGTTCGGTGCAACGGCGCAGGAAAAATTGATATCAAATACTTCAAATATTGTTTCTCCGGCTATCAATCCCGATCATACGGTGACATTTAAAGTCCATGCTCCGAAAGCATCACGTGTGATACTGACCGGAGACTTTTTGCCGAAACATAAGATTTTGACTTCCCTCGGTGAAATGGAATCCTCTGTCGATATGATTGAGAATCGGGATGGAGTTTGGGAATATACTACCGCACCACTTGAGTCAGAGCTTTATACTTACCGGCTGATAGCTAATGGACAGCAGATATATGACCCCTCAAACGTTTACCAACTGCGTGATATTGCTACATATAGTAATTATTTTATCGTAGGAGATGGGAAAGCAGATGTTTATAAGGTACAGGAAGTACCTCATGGAACAATCGCTAAGGTTTGGTATCCGAGTAATCATTTGGATTTGAAAATGAGACGGATGACTGTATATACTCCTGCCGGTTATGAGAATGGTAAGGGTAAATATCCTGTTCTATATTTGTTGCACGGAGCCGGTGGTGACGAGAATGCATGGACAGAATTAGGTCGTGCGGCCCAAATTCTAGATAACCTGATTGCCCAAGGTAAAGTAGAACCTATGATTGTAGTCATGCCCAATGGGAATGGAGCTCAGGAAGCTGCTCCGGGAGAGTACCCGAATTCAATGTACAAGCCCTCTTTCTCAAATCCGGTATGTATGGACGGGAGCATAGAAAAAGCATTCCCCGATGTCATGTCTTATGTGGAAAAACATTATCGGACAATCAATGATAAAGCTCATAGGGCTATCTGTGGATTGTCCATGGGAGGATTCCATAGCTTGTATATTTCAGCCAATAATCCTTCGCTTTTCGGTTATGTAGGGCTGTTTTCCGCTGCTATCAATAGAAGGGTTAAAGAGGGTGCTAATATAGATGTTTATCAAAATCTGGAGGAAAAACTGGCCAAACAATTCAAAGATGCTCCTAAACTCTATTGGATCGGCATTGGAAATTCAGACTTCCTTTATAAGGATAATTGTAACTATCGCCAACTTCTTGACCAAAAAGGATACAAGTATACTTATGTGGAAACCGACGGCGGACACATCTGGCGTAACTGGCGTATTTATCTGACTGAGTTTTCTCAGAAATTATTTAAATGACGCTATTTCCCCCTTTATCTTTCTAATCAGCTCTCAATAATTGCACGGTATTGTTCTCGCAGCAATCGGCTAAATTATCGCCGTCTACATATTTCGTCAGTTTAACATGAGATATATTCTGCAAGATATTAGAGACCGGCGAGAAAGGATAGTCGCTACCATACAGGATTTGTGAACGGGAAACGAACATCTTCAAGCAATTTAATATGTTAGTGTGTACCGGAAGAGCCGTATCATAATAAAATCGTTTCAAATAATACTCGATACCTTTCGGATAGTTCATCTTTTCGGAATGTTGCGCTAAGTTGGGGTAGACAACTCCTTTGATAATGCGGGAAGAAAAGAACGATACGTTTCCTCCGCCATACGAGAGAATGAAACGAATATCGGGATAACGATGGAGAACTCCACCGTAAACCAATTCACATGCAGCTCTGGTCACCTCATTCATTTGTCCCATCAACAGATTCTCATATTTATCATCAGCCTGTTTCATCTCCATTGTAGGATGGATGAATACCAATGCCTTGCGCTTATTCAGCTCCCGGTAAAAATCATCGAAATATCTGTCATACAACTCAAGCCCGGCAATACTTGTGGGTAGAAAAACACCATCCAGGTGTAATGTATCCAAGGCATATTCCACTTCTTCTAATGCTGATTGCATATCCTGATACGGCAGATAAGCGAATGCTCCCAAACAACGGTGCTTTGCCATTAACGTGGCAAAACTTTCATTTATCATAGATGCCAAATGAATATTTTCCGATGCGGAAAGCATACTGTTAATTACCGGATAGGAAAGTATGGCGTAAGAAATCTTGTTTTCCGATATAAACTCCAAATCTTCCCGGATATTCCAGTTCCATTGCATTTCGTTTTTCAGACGGCTATTTAATGGTTCCGGCAATTTTGTATTGAACAAGGGATTATAATGATGGTGTACATCTATCAAAGTGGTATTATCTTTCATCTTTATTTCTAATATTTATCCGAATAGTTATGACTATGTTGCAAAGTACACAAATTTCATTCAGATGGGAAAGTCCTTATTTACCCCATGTCTGTTCTAAAAGTCGGATTTATATGTCTATTTAAAGAAAATTGGTGCTATATTTGTTCTCAAAAAGATGATTTATGAGAAAACAGGAATTAGCGAGAGTAAAACTCGAGGCTAGTAAATATTTCAATAAAATAGATTTTATCGGTAATGAATTTGCTATCTTTAATGACATTTCCGATATTCCTATCTTTGAATATCCGGGCAGGATAGAACCGGCAGTCCTTATTGTTTGCTTGAAAGGAACCGCAAATGTAAAAATCAATCTTCGGGAATACGAAATGTATCAGAACCAACTGGTCTTGATATTGCCTGAACACATTATTCAGAGTACAGGGAAAAGCGATGATTTTGAAGGGCTGTTTATCGTTATTTCTCCTTCTTTCATGGAAAGAGGTCTTCCTACGCTCGATAAGATTCTACCTATATTTTTCTATACGATAGATCATCCATGTACCGACATCAATGACGCAGAAGTGGAATTACTGAAAGAATATCATACATTCTTATGGAAATGTGCCCGGATAAACGAGAATCCTTATCGCAGAGAAATAACCCAGAATCTACTTAGAGCCCTCTTTTATGAGGTAAGCAATATTTTTCGGAACCATATACCCAATAACGAAAGAAAGAAAACCCGTAAAGAAGAACTCTTTAGCAAATTTGTCAAGCTGGTCTCGCAATACTTCAAGATAGACCGAAGTGTTGCTTTTTATGCTGAGAAGTTATTCATCACCCCCAAGCATCTTTCTGCTACGGTTAAAGAAATCAGTAGTAAGTCGGCGGGAGAGTGGATAGATGACCAGGTTATTCTTGAAGCTAAAGCCCTGCTCAAAACATCGACTTTAAGTATACAGGAAATAGCTGGAGAACTGAATTTTCCCAATCAATCCTTTTTCGGGAAGTACTTTAAACGACAGACTGGTATGACGCCGGGAGATTACCGAAAGATGTAGCAATTCGTCGAATAGGTTATGTGTTTTGCAACATACGGTCGTTTGTTTGCAAACGATAGGAGTTTGTGAACAGAGGACCGTACCTTTGTCTTCAATCGACCGTATGTCTTTATACGTTCGACTATTAATTGATTTCCATGCTCTCATGCTCGGTTTCCCTGCCGTAATTCCGGTATTCAATCGGAGTGAAACCAGTGCGCTTTTTGAAGATTGAGAAAAAATGTTCAGCAGAGGTATAGTTTAGTATATAAGAGATTTCCTTGACAGATTTGGAACTTTCAACTAACAGTTGCTTTGCTTTCCTGAGTTTCAGCTCCTGAAAATATTTTGCCGGAGCATATCCTGTATATTCCTTAAATGCTCTGCGAAACCAAGAATAGCTGACATTCAGTTTGAGTGCCAGCTCCTCCACGTCCACATCTTTATAGACATGCTCGTTCATGATTATTTTAGCGGATTCTATCTTTTGTCCCACGTCTCCCACCTCGAACATCTTGTTCTGGGAGACAGAGAGCACAAGCCCTAGCATGTGCATGACAATCCCGGCAAGATACTGCTGCGCAAATGTCTTGTCTTTCTCCGCTACTTCCAATGCTTTAGAGAACAGGTTGACCAACTCTTCATTCATTCCCACGTCCAATAGTTGATTCTCCTTGGAAAGAAAAGAGTTTTTCAGCAGATTATCGATAATGCTTCCTTCAAAGCCGATGAAATACTCATTCCATCCTGTTTGCAGTAGCGGGCGGTATGTATGCCACTGACCGGGAAAGAGAACCAGAAGTTTTCCTTTGGATACGGCAGTTTCCGGAGTAGAGTCGGATGCAAATACACCATGACCTTTGGTTATATACACAAACTGGTATTCACGCAGGACTCTGCCTTTTTGCGCATTAAAGAAATAGCCGGAAGGATGGTCTTTCAGTGGATAAGGGGTATCCGGATGGATGGATTGGAAGCCTACTGTATTGACCGACAAACCATATTTCTGGTCCATCGCATTTACAATAAGATACTTAAAAGTTACTCCTAAATCGTTGTAATCCATAGTCCTATATCTTTGTTCACCACATTAACCGTGAACAAAAATAAGAATAATCCATGAATAACAACAATTTAGGAGTCAATTATTTGGTTAAAGATTGAATGCTTCTTTTAATTCATTCATTTGCGCATCGCTCATACCGTCGGGTGTGAATCCCATGGATTTTGCCGTAAGATAAATCTGAGCGGACTTGCTAAGCACATCTACCTGGTCAAATGCCTCCATGATATCTCCGCCTACGGCACAAACGCCATGTTTCTCCCACATCACAACATCATAGTCACATAGTTGTTCGATTGTAGCATCTGCCAGTTTGATAGAGCTTGGCATCTCGTAAGGCACGATACCTAATCCTTTCGGGCAGAATGCACGGGTTTCGGGAATCATACTCCATAACAGGTTTGTCAAGACATCTTTCTTCAGGAAAGCTGGGTTGTGTGACATTGCCACTAAATCTATCGGGTGCGTGTGCATTGCCGCTTTATAGCTCGAACCGCTGCCTATCAGATAATCATGCATGGATAAGTGGGCCGGTAGTTCCGACGTAGGACGAACCGGTTGGTCTGCAATAATCTCATAGCTGGAACAATCGTCGCAGATGCGGATGATAGAACCGTTTTCCATCGGCCAACGGGCTAGGTCGCGCATACGCTTATTTGTACCTTTGCAGTAGAAATAGCATTCCTTAAGGTTAGGCAAATATTTACCGATCTGTGCTTTTTCTGCGATGGGAGCCAAATTCTTTATGGTGTCATCCACCACATCAGTGATATTGATGGTGATATTGCCGCCATTACGTTCGGCCCATCCTTTTTGCCAGAGATATCCGGCTACTTCTGCCACATCTGCCACTTGCTTGGCAAGTGCCGGATTATTTTCTAATACTGATTTCATTTCTATTTATTTTAAAACTATCTATTCTAATTTTGTGCGATAGCCACTACCACGATACTGGATATAAGTATAATCAGTCCCAATATCAGTACGGCGACAGTCTGACCGTTCACACCTTTCCATTCTTTCAGAATAATTCCCCAAACATTAGAGAATGTCACGTTGAGTGCCATTAGGATACTCCATGAAAAGGCAAGTAGGACAGGAGCGTCTGTCAGGAAACTTTTGCCCATCTCCAATCCGAAGAACTGTGAGTACCATAGTACCCCAGCAAGAGCGCAGAACAGGATGTTGTTCAACAGCACGCTGCCTTTTACTGCAAAGTATTCACCTCCCGTATGATTCTTTACATTCTGGAAGATGCAATATGCAGCATTGGTAAAGAAACCGCCAAGTGTCACAAGGAAAATAACAGGAAGTCCGGCATACAATGCATCTACTCCACCGGATAAAGCTGCTTCTTTAATAGGAGTACCGGAATCCAGACCGAGTGCGAAGCAAGCACTCATCACACCGGCAAGTAATGCCACAAGTAAACCCTTTGTCAGGGCAAAGTCCTTTACGGCAGCTTTCTTTTCTTCCTCGCTCATGTTTTTGGAACGAAGACTTCCGGCATAGCCGATAACAGCGATACCCGCCAATGTGATACATACCCCCGTTAACAATATAAGTCCGGAGCCATGAAATAAATCTTCTCCTTTCAGGATCGCCGGAAAGATTGTTCCGAAACCGGCACATGTGCCCAAAGCAATCGATTGTCCCAATGCTACGCCTAAATAACGCATACTCAATCCGAAAGTCAATCCTCCTACGCCCCATAAGATACCATAAAGGATACTGCCTCCCGCACCACCCGATGCCCATAAATCGAACAGGTTACTACCTTCGGGAATGGCAAGCAATGCTCCCAATAGTGGGAAAACCAACCATGCAAAGATTCCCTGCACCAGCCAGAAGCTTTCCCAGCTCCACTGTTTCACTTTATTGATAGGCACGTACGAGCTGCTTTGCCCGAAACTGCCTATCGCTATGATTAATAATCCGAGAATCGTATTCATTACGTTTATCTCTTAGAGGTTACGTCTGCCTCGTATTTCTCAATCTCCGCAATAAAATCTTCACCTATCGGAACATTGTTTTTCAAACAGAACATATCCCATACTGCATTCCAAGGCAAAGACTTACCTTCTTCGAGTAATGCCAGACGTTCAAATAACTGGTCGTTAGCTTCATATTCGCGCAATTTGGCAAGTGGTTCCAATAAGGCCTGCATTACACATTTTTGCGTAGCACGGCTACCGATAACGTATGCGCCGATACGGTTGATACTTGCATCAAAGTAATCCAAACCGATATGCACTCTATCCAATGCATTGCAACGAACGATTTCTTTGGCAAGATCCAATGTATCGTCATTCATAATGGTTACGTGGTCGCTATCCCAACGTACAGGGCGGCTTACGTGCAACATGATTTCAGGAATATAAAGCAGTAACGAAGAAACCTTATCGGCTACACTTTCTGTTGGATGGAAATGCCCGGTATCAAGTGTGACAATCTTGTTGCGGCTAACGCCATAACCGATATAAAAATCATTGGAACCGACCGTATAGCTTTCAAGACCGATACCAAAGACTTTTGATTCGATACAGTCTTTCATGTTCTTATAATCAATGGCAAAAATACGGTCGAGAGAATCTTTTAGCAGTTCACGATATTTCATGCGGTTTACGGTAATGTCCTTACTGCCATCGTGTACCCATAAATTCATAATACAAGGATCACCTTGACGCTTACCCATTTCTTCGGCAATGGCACGACAGCGTATCGTGTGTTCTACCCAGAAGTCACGGATACTCTTGTCGGGATTGGATAAAGACAGATTGCCGCTTTTAGGGTGAGAAAAAGAAGTGGAATTAAAATCCAGTTTCATATTGTTTTCGGCAGCCCATTGCATCCAGCTTTCAAAATGTTTAGGTTCTACTTGGTCACGGTCAACGAATGTACCTCCGAAATCACCGTAGATTTCATGTAGATTCAGGCGGTGAGTACCGGGGATATAAGAGGCTGCTTTTAATACATCCTGACGTAATTCGTTAATATTACGTGCTTTGCCCGGATAGTTTCCGGTTGCCTGTATACCACCGGTTAAAGATCCGGCAGATTCAAATCCCGTAACATCGTCTGCTTGCCAGCAATGAAGTGACAAGGATATTTTCTGCAAATCTGCAATAGCCTTATCTGTATCTACACCGATTGCTGCATAACGCTCTTTTGCAATCTCATACGCTTTTTCTACTAATTGTTCTTTTTTCATGATATGGATTTCTTTAAATTGATTATATATTTTCTCTAACTACTTTTAAATAAGTTTCATAGCCTTTCTCCCATAAAGACTGTTCTGCCGGAGTAAATGTACTCACCGACACCGAACTACGTATCAGTTTACGCATACCTGCAATACCTTCTACCATTCCGGATGCCTTTGCCTGCAACATGATATTGCCTACTGCCGTAGCTTCGGACGGGCCGGCCACAACTTCTACTCCGACGGCATTTGCTGTGAATTGATTCAATACATTATTCTTAGAACCTCCACCAATGACATGGAGCTTTTCAATCGGGAATGGGGATATGCGTTGCAGATAACTGAATACTTGTTTATAACGGAGGGCGAGACTTTCAAAGATACAGCGTGTAATCTCTCCGTGTGTTTCCGGTACTGCTTGCCCTGTCCGGCTACAATATTCCTGAATAGCCTTTATCATGGAAGGAGGATTTGCAAAGCATGGAGAATCCGGATTTACCAAAGAAGCAAAAGCCGGAGCTTTCATTGCAGCTTCAATCAACTCCGGATAGGAGTAGTCATTGCTGATGGCCCATTCACGACGGCAACATTCCAACAGCCACATACCACAGATATTCTTCAGAAAGCGTACCGTACCATCTACTCCACCTTCATTCGTGAAGTTCATGTCGAAACTCTCCTTATTAATAATAGGCTCGTTCAACTCTACCCCCATCAATGACCATGTACCGGAACTTAGATAAGCAAAGCGCTCATTGTCAGCTGGGACTGCTGCTACTGCTGAGGCTGTATCATGTCCTGCAACAGCAATTACTGGAATTTCTCCTAATCCTGTCTGTTTGCGGACACTTTCATTGAGTGTACCGATACGTGTTCCGGGATAAACAAATCGTCCGAATTGTTCTTCTCTCATACCGATCGCATCCAATAACTCCTTGTCGAACTTCTTTGTACGGGGATTCAACATCTGAGAAGTAGAAGCAATGGTATATTCCGTCACTATCTCCCCGGTGAGCATATAAGAAAGTGCATCCGGCATAAATACAACTTTATCTGTTATCGGTAGTACGGATGAATTGTTTCTACGTATTGTATCTAACTGATAAAGTGAATTGAAATTCATGATTTGTATTCCGGTCAGTTCATAAACCCGTTCACGAGAGATCCGTTCAAAGAACTTATCAGGTGCTCCCACTGTATGAATGTCACGATAGCAATAAGGTTGACGGAGTAATTCACCGTCTTTTCCTATAAATACGAAATCCACTCCCCATGTGTCTATACCGATGGATTCTATGTGTATGCCCTCTTTCGCTACAAGCTTTAATCCTTTAATTATTTCATTAAAAAGGGCGTAAATATCCCAATAAAAATGCCCGTTGGTTTCAATTATGGGATTAGAGAAACGAGTTAATTCCCGCATATCCAGTGCAGAACCATTGATTGTTCCAATTATAGTTCGTCCGCTTGTTGCGCCGAGGTCTACGGCAAAGAAATGTGCTGTATTCATCATACTATTGATTTAAAAGATTTATGACAATACAAAAATAAGGTATGTCGATGAAGAAAAGATTGTAATATTTGATGGAAAAGCTATACTTTTTGGCACTTTCATATCATCTTGAAGTGGCTGGGCGTTATATTTATTCATTAAAGTGGGGTGTGAGAGTGCATTTATGCATAAATAATTTAAAAAGTTATCGTTTTATACTTATAATATTCAAATTTATGCATACTTTTGTAGCGAATTAGAATAATTATACAGATGAAGAATAAGAATAACAGACTTGATGCTATCAAGATTATCATTTCCAGCAAGGAAGTGGGAAGTCAGGAGGAATTATTGCAGGAGCTATCAAGAGAAGGATTCAGTCTCACGCAGGCTACACTTTCCAGAGATTTGAAGCAACTGAAAGTAGCAAAAGCGGCAAGCATGAACGGCAATTACGTCTACGTGCTTCCTAATAATACTATGTACAAACGCATGACGGATGCACACAGTGTAACTGAAATGATGCAACATACGGGATTCATCTCTATTGAATTTTCTTCCAACCTCGCCGTTATCAGAACACGTCCGGGTTATGCCAGTAGTCTTGCTTACGACATTGATAACCTGAATGCTCATGAAATTCTTGGTACTATTGCCGGAGATGACACAATTATGCTGGTTCTTAGAGAAGGAGTATCAAGAACAGGTATCAAAGGGGTACTCTCTCACGTCATACCAAATATACAATAAACTAGGATAATATACACTAATTGGAAGAAATGGAGACTCAACAAATAGATGTTATGGTAGCCGACGCCTCACATGAGGTATACGTTGACACTATTTTGGAGACTATAACTGCCGCAGCAAAGGTTCGTGGTACGGGAATTGCCAAACGTACCCACGAATATGTAGCCCAGAAAATGAAAGAGGGCAAAGCGATAATTGCTTTATGCGGAGATGAATTTGCCGGATTTTGTTATATTGAGAGCTGGGGAAATAAGCAATATGTAGCCAATTCCGGTTTGATTGTGGTAGAGAAGTTTCGCGGGCAAGGGCTTGCCAAACGTATCAAAAAAGCGGCATTCACCTTGTCGCGTTTGCGTTGGCCACACGCTAAATTGTTCGGGTTGACGAGTGGGGCAGCTGTCATGCGTATCAATACGGAATTGGGATATGTGCCCGTGACGTTTGCACAACTCACGGATGATGAGGCATTCTGGAGGGGATGCGAGGGCTGTATCAATCATGATGTATTGGAACGTACGGATCGGAAATACTGTATCTGTACAGCTATGTTATATGATCCGGAGAGAGAAGATGAACAAACTGGCAATTAATTATTAATAATAAAGGAGAAGGTGGAGATCCTTATCGCCATTCTTCATTAAATATAGAACAATATGGAAGAGAAAAAGAAAGTTGTAGTGGCCTTCAGCGGTGGATTGGATACATCATTCACCGTTATGTATCTGGCAAAGGAAAAAGGATATGAAGTCTACGCGGCTTGTGCCGACACAGGTGGATTCAGTTCCGAACAGTTAAAACAGAACGAAGAGAACGCTTATAAATTAGGTGCTGTTAAATATGTTACGTTGGATGTTACTCAGGAATACTATGAAAAAAGCCTGAAATATATGATTTTCGGTAATGTACTGCGAAATGGCACCTACCCAATCTCCGTAAGTTCAGAACGTATTTTTCAAGCTCTTGCTATTGCACGTTATGCCAACGAAATCGGTGCAGATGCTATTGCTCATGGTTCTACCGGTGCAGGCAACGATCAAATTCGTTTTGATATGACCTTTCTTGTCATGGCTCCGGGTGTAGAAATCATCACTCTGACACGCGACATGGCACTAACTAGAGAATATGAAATTAATTACTTGAAAGAGCATGGCTTTGAGGCCGATTTCACCAAACTGAAGTATTCATATAATGTAGGTTTGTGGGGAACGTCTATTTGTGGAGGTGAAATTTTCGACTCTGCTCAAGGATTGCCTGAAAGTGCGTATCTGAAGCAGGTAGAGAAAAAAGGAAGTGAACAGCTCCGTCTTGAATTTGTAAAGGGCGAACTGCATGCTGTGAACGGTGAGGTCTTTGAAGATAAAATAAAGGCAATTCAGAGAGTGGAGGAAATAGGTGCTCCTTACGGTATTGGTCGTGATATGCATGTAGGTGATACAATTATCGGTATCAAAGGTCGTGTCGGATTTGAAGCTGCCGCTCCAATGTTAATTATTGGTGCACACCGTTTTCTTGAGAAATATACACTGAGTAAATGGCAGCAATATTGGAAAGATCAGGTTGCTAACTGGTATGGTATGTTTCTGCATGAAAGCCAGTATTTAGAACCTGTGATGCGTGATATAGAAGCTATGCTTCAGGAGTCCCAACGTAATGTAAACGGTACGGCCATTCTGGAACTACGTCCGTTGTCATTCTCAACAGTGGGAGTAGAGTCTAAAGATGATCTTGTAAAAACCAAATTCGGTGAATACGGAGAAATGCAAAAAGGTTGGACGGCAGAGGATGCTAAAGGTTTTATCAAAGTGACTTCCACCCCATTACGCGTATATTATGCTAATCATAAAGACGAAGAAATTTAATTCAACAGGTATGATAAAAGCTGGAATTATAGGAGGAGCAGGCTATACTGCGGGCGAACTTATCCGTTTACTCATCAATCATCCGGATGTGGAGATTGTTTTCGTGAACAGTAGCAGCAATGCAGGTAATAAGATTACTGATGTGCATGAGGGACTTTATGGAGAGTGTGACCTTGCATTCACGGATGCTTTGCCGCTGGACGAGATAGATGTGTTGTTTTTTTGTACTGCGCATGGCGATACCCGTAAGTTTATGGAAAGTCACAATATACCGGAAGAATTGAAGATAATCGATTTATCAATGGATTATCGTATCGCTTCTGAGGATCATGATTTTATCTATGGTTTGCCGGAACTGAACCGTCGAACCATCTGTCATAGTAAGCATGTAGCGAATCCCGGATGTTTTGCTACTTGTATTCAGTTAGGATTGCTTCCACTTGCCAAACACCTGATGTTGAATGATGACGTTATGGTAAATGCTATTACCGGAAGTACGGGAGCCGGAGTGAAACCGGGAGCTACCAGTCATTTTAGCTGGCGTAACAATAATATAAGTGTATATAAGGCTTTTGAACATCAGCATGTGCCTGAAATCAAACAATCGCTTAAACAGTTACAAAACAGTTTTGATGCAGAGATAGATTTTATTCCTTATCGTGGCGATTTTCCTCGCGGCATCTTTGCTACATTAGTGGTAAAAACAAAAGTGGCGTTGGATGAAATTATTCGTATGTATGAGGAGTATTACGCAGAAGACTCTTTTGTTCATGTCGTAGATAAGAATATTGACCTAAAGCAGGTGGTAAACACGAATAAATGTTTGCTTCATCTAGAAAAACATGGTGACAAGCTACTCATTATTTCTTGTATAGATAATCTGCTGAAAGGTGCAAGCGGACAAGCTGTTCACAATATGAACCTGTTATTTAATTTGGAAGAAACCGTTGGACTCTGTCTGAAACCTTCGGCTTTCTAAATTCATAAAGTATATTATCATGAATTTATTTGATGTATATCCATTATTCGATATAAATATAGTAAAAGGAAAAGGTCGTCACGTATGGGACGAGAATGGTACAGAATATCTTGACTTGTACGGTGGTCATGCGGTAATTTCTATTGGTCATGCACATCCACATTATGTGGAAAAGGTTAGTAAACAAGTTGCTACATTAGGCTTCTACTCTAATTCGGTTATTAATAAACTGCAACAGGAAGTTGCATATCGTCTAGGGAGAATATCCGGTTATGAAGATTATTCCTTATTCCTTATCAATTCCGGTGCCGAAGCAAATGAAAATGCTTTGAAACTTGCATCGTTCTATAACGGGCGTACCCGGATTGTTTCATTTGCAAGGGCTTTTCATGGACGTACATCGCTTGCTGTAGAAGCAACTGAGAATCCTAAAATTATAGCTCCTATCAATGCTAACGGACATGTGACCTATTTGCCTCTCAATGATATTAATGCTATTGAAACGGAATTGGGTAAAGGGGATGTTTGCGCTGTTATAATTGAAGGCATTCAAGGTGTAGGTGGTATTCAGATTCCTACCCCTACCTTCATGCAGGAACTTCGTCGAATATGTACAGATACTAATACCGTGCTCATTCTCGATGAGATACAATCGGGTTACGGGCGTAGCGGAAAGTTCTTTGCTCACCAATATAGCGGTATACGGCCTGATTTGATAACGGTAGCTAAAGGTATCGGCAATGGTTTTCCTATGGCTGGCGTACTAATCAGTCCAATGTTCACGCCTGTTTATGGTCAGCTAGGTACTACTTTTGGTGGTAATCATCTTGCCTGTTCTGCTGCACTTGCCGTACTGGATGTTATCGAACAAGAGCATCTTGTGGAAAATGCTGCTAAAGTTGGTACTTATCTAATGGAAGAGTTGAAGAAGTTACCTCAGATTAAGGAAGTACGTGGTAAAGGTTTAATGATAGGGATGGAGTTTGATCAGCCTGTCAAGGAAATACGCAGTAAGCTCATTTATGAACAAAAAGTATTTACCGGTGCTAGTGGTAGCAATGTCATTCGTCTTTTACCTCCTCTTTGCCTGAATATGGAAGAAGCACAAGAATTTCTTTGCAGACTGAAAGCTGTGTTGTAAAACGTTGTTTGTTTTGATTTATAGCAGGAAGTATAGAAACGTAGAAAATAGAGTAAAGGTTCCTTAGGTATGCTTTCTACTTAATTTCTTAAAGTTTCAAACAGAATTCATTTGGCGATAAACTCAAAAATAAAAAGTCCTGATCTTGTTTTGAAATCAGGACTTTTTTATTTCTTTCAAGGTGGTGCCACCAGAACGCAGTTGTGTTTTACAACTATCACGTTATCAATGTCTTATAGAGTATCAAAACAACCGTGCAAATGAATGAACATAGTGCTTTTTTCGGCATTTTGCTTGGCAATACTGTTTCCATTTCCAATACGATACAAATATAAAGAAAAATATCTGATTATCAATGAAAAAATCGTTTTTATGTATAGCAATTTCTTTCCTAACATAAGAAAACTAACAATTAAATTAATAAGGTATTTATAACTCGTCGGTTGTCAATATTAGGCGAATTAAACGTTAGAACAGTGGCAATATAGATTCTATTATGATTTCAGAGCATTGTAGCGGCCTCACATATATAATGATTTCCCTACCTTAAACAAAGCAAACTCCAAAAGACTATTAAAAGACCGTCTGATTATCTTATATGTGAAATTACCAAATATTCGATATAATTATTTGGTACATTGGAAGTAAACACCTAAATTTGTATTCCATAAAAATGAAAATAACATGTTTATTTTCATTTTTGAAGCATGAATATGGAACAGAAGCAGGCTATCATATCAAAGATAAACCGAAGCAAGAAGGGTACTATCTTCTTGCCTGACAGTTTTATGCCTATTGACACACGTCATGCAGCAAATGTTTTAGCAGAACTTGCCAAAGCTGGAAAACTTGTGAGAGTAGCATTCGGTATTTACGTAAAACCTGTGATGTCGAGTTTCGGGCCGGTGATGCCGACGCCATATGAAATAGCTGAGGCTGTGGCTAAGCGTGATGACGCCCAATTATTGCCTCATGGTACGACAGCCGAAAACTATCTCGGCTTCTCGACACAGGTGCCGATGAACATAATATATCTGACCTCCGGTACTTCGAGAAAACTAAAAATAGGGAACCGCACGATAACATTCAAGCATCGTGTTCCAAGCACTTTCGCCTATAAAGGAAAAATTTTGCCGATTCTTGTATTGGCATTACAATCCATTGGGCAAGATAACATTACCGATAAGACACTCGATGTTGTGTACGGTGTGCTGAAAAAGAATCCGGAAGAAAGTACATGGCAAGAAGATATTGCTCACGCACCAAACTGGATAAGGTTAATAATAATCAATATTAAAGCGAAGATATACGACCATGAGTAAATGGATTGACGCATCGGCTCCTGATCGACAGCAATCTGCACATATTGTTGCCGAGGAAAAGATGATAAGCGAAGGTGCAGTAGAAAAAGACTGGTGGGTAACCGCCGTTCTCAAAGCGTTATTTACGCTGTCTCCTGCTCCATATATGTTTTTCAAAGGCGGTACAAGTTTGAGCAAAGGCTGGAATTTAATTGACCGATTTTCAGAAGACATTGACATAGCCTTATATCGTGACTTTTACTTGGTCGAACTTGGTAAAGAGTGTGCAAAGGCTGCGACAAATAACCAAGTTAAGAATTTGCGTATCGTTAATCGTGACTACATTATAGGAGAGTTCGTTGATGAACTGAAAACGAGACTTGACGAAGCTGGTCTTGAGTGTAAAGTATTACCGGTGACACATAAGGACGATGGCACACCTATCGACCATGACAGCGATCCGGTTGTGATAGAGGTACATTATATACCGAGACTTAAATCCGACCTGTATGTGCGCCCGATAATAAAAATCGAAGTTAGCTGCCTCTCGATGAAAGAGCCTTATGAAGTTAAGCGCATAACTTCTCTTGTCGGTGATAAATTTCCTCAAATCGATAACGAGACAGCGGCCGATATACCGACGATTAGCCCGACCCGTACATTTCTCGAAAAAGCATTCCTGCTCAACGAGGAGTATCAACGTAAGAACCCACGTACCGAACGTATGAGCCGTCACCTCTACGACTTGGAACGACTGATGAATACCCCCTTCGCCACAGTAGCTCTTGCCGATATGTTACTCTATCAGGAAATTATAGCGCACCGTTGCCGCTTCTACCATGTAGGAGGCGTGAACTACAATCTCAATCTCCCTGCGACAATCGCTTTCTGCCCCACTGGAGAAATCCGCGACAAAATGCGTACCGACTACGAAGCAATGAAAGCCTCTATGATTTACGGAGACAAGCTCACATTTGATGCCCTTGTTTCCCGTATCGAGGAATTGCAATCCCGCTTCCGGATGATAGGACTTGGTAAACTTTAATATCTGCTGTAATTAGTAATTTTCGGAAAGGATATAGCCTTATTTCCGGGGCAGTCCACCCGGTCGGTTTGGGAGGTAACCGAAAACAAAATACATGGTAACTGAGTTATGGGTATGGTCTATTCAAGAAAGTAACAGGATGATATGCTACCCCCTTACCTTTTAATTATAAAGTCTTTATATATGGCATAGGAAGATATTTGTTGCGGTCATACTATACTTTTGTGACTGATTTTTAATATAATATTTAGTATGACAAGCATGAATTTAGTGTTGCGTCCTTCCACAAAGGAAGGCCACCATCCAGGAAGCCTATCCCTGCGTGTAATTCACAACCGGCAGGTAAAGACCGTAACCCTTCCGGGTTGCCGTCTTTACCCCGAAGAATGGAACAAGGAAACGCAGGAAGTGATTTACCCCGACAACAATCCCCGCCGCTTGGCCGCATTGGAACTGTTGGCGCGGCGTGTGAACGATGAGGTGGAGTTGCTGAATACCCACCTGCAGACGCTGGAAAAGCAAGGGCGGTATAGTGTGGAGGATTTGGTAAGACTCTACCGCCAGCGAAAAGACAACAGTACGCTTTCGGGTTACTGTGATACGCTCGCGTCTGAACTCAAACGGCTGGGGCAGGGCCGCACCGCCAACGCGTACCGTACCGTAACACGCGGACTTATCAAATTTAATAAAGGACAGGATATTCCCCTGCGGGAGATCAACGCCCGTTTGATAAAGGAATTTGAGATATACTTGAAAACGTGCTGTATGCCCAATACGATTTCGTATTATATGCGGAACCTGCGGGCGATTTACAACAAGGCGGTTGCCGAGAAGATCATACGCGGCCGGGACGAGAAACCCTTTGCCGGGGTATATACCGGCGTAACCAAAACCATGAAACGTGCGTTGAGGTTGGAAGAAGTACAAAAGCTGCTCTCTCTGGATTTGAACGGCCTTGTCAAAGAGCAGGAGCCGGATAACGCAAAGCGCATCGAATTGGAAAAACTCTACACCGCGCAACGTTATTTCGCCTTCTGCTTCAACGCTCGCGGTATGTGCTTCATCGACCTGGCCTATTTGCAGAAAAGTAATATCCGAAGCGGGGTTATCAAGTATGTACGTAAAAAGACCGGTCAGCAAATGGAGGTGAAGGTCAATAACGAAATGAAAGCGATCATTGACAGCTTTTCTAAGGAAACCATCGGAACACCTTTTTTATTTCCTATAATCCGGGATATGGGAAAAGATTACAGGCCGCAATACGAGAACGGATTGCGTATTCAAAACCTGCGGTTGAAGAAACTGGCTGCCATGGCTGACATTCCCCGGCAGCTAAGTACGCACTGGGCGCGGCATTCCTGGGCAAATATGGGTAAGCAGCAGGATTTACCTTTACGGGTAATCAGTGAGTGCCTGGGGCATAAATCGGAAAAAACAACGTTAATCTACCTGGATCAGTTGGATAACTCTCTGTTGGATTCAGCTAATGACAAGATAACATCCGCCGTTTACGGGTAAGCCCTTTTTAGTGCTGCGGCACGAACAAAGGATAACTGTTTTATCATTCCAAACTCCCACTAGAGCCTGTCGCTATACGGCAGGTTAAGGATGTCATGTGCTTATACTTATAGAGAAACCGATAATTTACACATGAGTGTTAAAACGGGAAACAATTAGTCTGAACTTTGAGATTTTAGTACCTTTGTATTGTAGTTATGGCATTGTGCCGTTACCGACACTTTAGAAGTGTGGGAATCCTTATACCCTCTACTCGTGCTTTGTCAGCATAACGGGTGCAAAAATAGGCACTATTTCCTTACCGCTACCTGACTTTTTTTCACTTTCTCCTTACCTTTTTTCCCTTACTCCGCATCTTCCCGTAATTCGGTAGGCGTTTTTCCGAGTTCTTTTTTACAAAAGCGAATGAATACCGTGTCCGAATTAAAACCGTTTTCCATCGCTATTTGCTTGAATGATTTTTTTGTCGAAGTGATCTCTTTATGTACCGCCTGCGCTTTACGTTCTATCATCCAACGATTAGGTAGTTCTCCAAATATTTTCACAAATCGCTTTGTGAATTGTTTGCGGGTCAAGTTCATGGACTCGGCCAGCTTATCAATAGAATGATAGAGCCGCCAGTTCAGCCGGACATATTCGGAAAAAGCCGTGTCTCCGGAGAGTATCGTATTGAAAAAGCATGATAATGCTTCCTTTGTGTAGTAAACACGGAAAAGGGCAAATAATTCCTTGACTTTCAAATCAAACCAACAACGGCACTTTAGTCCGTCCGTTATGCAGTCGATAACCCCGTCCAAGAAATACCATACCCGCGAATTGATTTCCAAAATCCCGGCAGGTACGGTCTGTGGCAGTGTATCAAAATCTTCCGGGGATATGAATTTATTGTTTCCGTACAGTTTTTCAATGGAATAATTTTCACAAAATTGGATCGGCTTGTGCACTCTGAAAATCACAACCATGCACTCTGTCAAAGCCTCATAGGAATAATTGCCTCCAACGGGAAGAAATAAAATCTCTCCCTTTACAGCCTCGTATGTCCGAATTTCCAGGAAATAGAATCTCATCCGTCCTTCAATCATGCAAACGATCTCATTATTGGCAACTGACAATTTTTTCTTTTCTCCTATTACCATTTTTGCCACCTCAATAACCGGCCTTTCCCCTTGTTCGTAGTAAGGGCAAGCCAAATGTTCCGCTTTATATAAAATATCCATAACTATGTGATTATTAGATTGTTTTACTAATGTTTTACAAATTAAGAAACCGAATCTACATCAAAGACTTACCATTAACCCGGTAATTGGTAACCCTTACGGGTTATCGTCTCTGCTATTTATGGCCGGAATCCAAACGCCATGTTTTACTAATGTTTAACAAGCCCTTGCTTTATTAAAACTAAAAGCTATGTAAGCGATTGATATTTAAGGCGTATTATTTTCTCTAAAATTGTTACCCACACTTCTAAAGTGTCGGTAACGATTATTCATTCAAGAGATTAAACAAAGTACAAATATTTAATGGTGAATTACAGATTGTATTTAAGGCAATGGGTATTTCTTACCCTTGTTTTTCTATTGGTGATACAGAAAGTGCACGGACAGGAGAAAATTGTCAGTCCGCCCCCTGCGGTCGGCATAAAGACAAACCTGCTGTACGATGCGACAAGTACGCTGAACTTGGGCGTTGAGTTTCGCACGGGCAGGCGTACTTCGTTCGATATGTCGGCTAACTGGAATCCGTTCAGTTTTTCCGATAACCGCAAGTGGAAGCACTTACTGATCCAGCCGGAGTTTCGTTACTGGACGAAAGAAACCTTTTCCGGCCACTTCCTCGGCCTCCACGCGCACTATGCCTACTATAACATAGGCGGCCTTCCAAATTCCATTTTTTCCGACTATATGGCGACACACCGCTTCCAGGGCTGGCTTGCCGGAGCGGGGCTTTCATACGGCTATCGTTGGAACTTTACCCGTAATTGGGGAATGGAGGCCACTTTAGGGGTTGGCTACGCTTATCTGAATTATAGTAAATACGAGTGTGTAACCTGCGGCAAGAAGCTGGGAGACGCGACCCGGCATTATTTTGGCCCTACCAAAGCGGGCATAACCCTTATCTATACTTTTGGAGGGAAGAAAAAGGCCACTGTAAGTCCTGCCCCGCTGAATATACCGGAGGTTGTTTCTGAAACAACGACACCGGTTATACCTGTGGAAGAAACAGAACCGAAGGTAGTAACTATCCTGCCGGAGAAATCAGAAATCGAAATCCTGTCCGAGAAATACCCGTTCGTACTTCCGGCCTCGGAATTTGACCCGGCAAATCCCATACGGTATTATAATGACGAGCGAGATAATGTACTTACGGTCTATTATCCCGTCAATAAGAGCGTAATCGAAAGCTATTTTGCCGGAAATTCCGCTACACTGGCTGCGTTACTTGATGCCGTAAGAAGCATAGTTAATAGTAAAGAAACCAAGATCTGCCGTATTGTGATTGCCGGTTTTGCCTCACCGGAAGGCTCTGCGAGTGTAAACGAACAACTTGCCGGAGAAAGGGCCGCGGCCGTCCGGGATTATATACTGGCAAACACCCCGGTAAGCAAGGAAACGATACTCTTGCATAACGGCTCGGCAGACTGGCAGGGATTACGACGGCTTGTTGCCGCTGACAGTAATGTTCCCTCACAGCGTGAAGTGCTGGAGATAATCGACACCCGCCCGATATGGGACAGTCGGACGCAAACGGGACGGCAAACCCTGCTACACCAATTAAATGGTGGTCGTAGTTGGGAATATATGAAAACGAATCTTTTCCCCAAACTGCGTAACGGAACGTTCATCCGGGTTTACTGGAGCTCAACAGACAGATAGAAACAATGAATAATAAATAAGTGATTGGTAACAAGTTAAAACAATTTTTACAATTAAATTTTTAAACGATGAAAGTAAAATTCAAGTATGCGATTATGGCTGTCGCTGCCCTCACGCTGGGCTTAACAAGCTGTTCTAATAACGATGAGGTAACGGGTGGAGAAACCGACAACGGTACGGAAACTTACATGAAGGTTTCCATTAACTTCCCAAGTACGAATGCACCGCAGACACGTGCAACAACGGAGGATGTGAACGCAACGGATGCTGAGGCGGCCGTAAAAGGAGTGGATGTATATATCTATACTTCCAGTGGTGCGTATTTGTCACATACAAATCTTGGTGCAAGTGATTTCCAGCAGGGTGCGGCTACTGCTAACGGTGATTTATACGAAGCTCAAAAGAAGATTCCAACCACAACGGGCCCTAAATCCATATTGGTGGGTATTAACCTCCCCTCTGCGATAGCAACAGGATTGGAAAATCAAACTTTAAGCAAGGTGTTGACGACAGCCCAGACACTTACCCGTGCTCAACTGACGAATTTAACAAACGGTATTCCGATGTTCTCAACTGCTGTGGTAGATGCTAATTTCGTTGCTGACGAAACTGATTCGCGCAACACCATTATCGCAACCGTACAGCGTATGGTGGCAAAGGTAACAGTAGAAAAATCGTCCGGTATGAAACAAGATGGTGTTGAAGGAGAACTTGGCACATTGGAGTTTGCCATTAACAACTTCAACGAAAGATCCTACCTGGTACAAAAAGCTTCCCCAAATTTTGAAGATCCTAACTGGGCTTCGGGTAGCTACCTGTCCTCTGAATTTTCGGATGCAGCCACAACTGCGGATTGGAAAACTGTTGTAACGACTGTTACTGACGTGAAAGACCTCGATGCTCACTATGCCGCTGAAAACACTTCGGAGGGTAAAACGATGGGTGAAATTACCCGTGTTACGGTACGTGCGACCTTTATGCCGGATAAGATTACTGTATCTGATGGTCATGGTGGATATGAAATCAAAGACCGAGTGAGTGATTTAAACATTACTAATCCGACAACAACATTCTATACCGTTACAGCCAGTGCTACTTCGGGTACGGCTTATTTTTACGATGCCAATGCTGCCGATGCGTATGCCCAAGCTAACAACACATCGAAAGCAACTTATGCCAATGGCTTGTGTTACTGGAATATGTACCTCAACAAAGAAACCGGGGAAAAAGGTGCCCAGTGGGATGTTGTACGCAACGAATTTTTCCGCTGTCAGATTACCCGCATCGTTGCTCCGGGTAACGCAACGCCCGATGTGAAAGATCCTACTCAAAAGCCGGATGCGGAAACCAATATCTTTACGAATATTGATATTATGAATTGGAACACTCCGATTCTTTCTAATTATGAGCTGGAACCCTAAAGGTCTGACATATCAAAGTAAATAAAGAAAAGCCGGGTGGAAAACAGGCCGTACCCTCTTTCCGTCCGGCTCCTTTCAAGCAATCATAGAAAAAATGTAAGCAAATAAAAAATGAATCAAAGAAAGCTATATAACATAACCGCCGTACTTGTGATTATAAGTACCCTGCTTGCCTTTTCCTCCTGCATCAAAGAGGATTTGTCGGAGTGTCCGCCCCGAAGCGCATCTGTAAAAGTACGCTTTGCGATTAATACGGAGGACGACGAAACGGGGCTGTCCAATGCCGGGGTTATAGAAAAAGCTACCCTATATATTTTTGACCGTAACAACCGGTTTGTAGCCATGTCCTCCCGTAATGATATTGTGGTGAGCAGGGAATATGAACTGGATATAGACCTTGCTCCCGACATCTATAATTTCGTGGTGTGGGTGGGAGAAAAAGCACCCTATTACACTCTGCCCGCTTTCGCAGACTTTCCGGCAGTTAAACCCGGCAAGGAAGAAAGCACAATGAATTTGGATATACCCGCTAACCGGATAGTGGATTTCACACTTCCCCGGTTACTCTTTTCAAAGGTGGATAACAAAGAGATTACCGGCGATGACCAGATAATCGACTTCGACTTGATACAGAATACCAACACGCTTATATTCACAGTAAACGGGTTGGAACGGACGGACAACACCTATTCGTTCAGCATAGCCGACGATAACGGCTCCTATGACTTTGACAATAATTACGCTTCATGTAAAGCGTTCCAATATACTACCGGGGCACTGTTCCCGGCAGACTCTGATGTACTGGATGGTACGATGACCGTTCTTCGGCTTGGCAGTAACCGCAATCCACGGTTTACCCTTGTCAATAAGACGACCGGGGAAACACTGTATCCCAGTTATGCCGGTCAACAAACAGATCTCATACAGCTAATCTTAAAGGCGTATGAAGGCAAGACAGTCAACTTTGACCGCCGCCATACTTTCCATATCACGCTCGACTTCGACACGAACATGGAAGCTACCGTTACGGTGGACGGCTGGAATGTAAATGATTCCGGTAATGAACTGTACCCTGATTATTAAAAGGATGAAAAAAAAAATATATAGAATGAAAAGACGAATAGAAAGAATAACGACTGTTTTTTCCGGCCCTTTCAGTAAAAAGCGGAACGGACTGCGTAAATCCATATCTTTATTGCTGTTGGGTATGATGGGGTTAGCTGCCTCCTGCATATCCGAAGAAGAAATCTATCCTTCGGAATCCGGTGGTAGCCAAACGGATAGAGAAGTGAACTTTTTAATTGCCGTTCCCTATGCCGCACCTACCGGGACGCAAACCGGGACACAAAGCCGTGCGATAGAGACAGACCAAGAAAATGCAATCGATAATATTTATGTGTTGGCGTTCAAGGTGGAATATGAACAGAACGGTACAATCAAGAGCGAAACCTACGATTATTCGGCAATCGGCATAAAATCAGCAACGAATACCGAAGGAGCTTCCTCGCAGAGTTTTACCGTCAAAGTAAAAGTAAAGTACTATGACCAACGTTTCGTAGTTATTACCAATGCCGAAGATGCGGTAACCGCTCTTACGGGCGACCCTAATACATGGATTGGTAAAGATAAGGCAGATATGCTGGCCAATCTGAAAGTATCGTTAGGTCAAACGGAAGATCGCTGGAAAGTAATCAGCGCATCCGATTATACCGCTTTCCCGATGTGGGGGGAAAGCGGTGCGGAAAAGATAACGGGAAGCACCAATAGTCTTTCAATGGCTATCCCCATGCTCCGTATGATTGCCAAGATAAACGTTCAGTTGGATGAAACGGTATCGGGACTTACGAATAAATTCAAGATGAAAAGCGTACACCTCTACAATACGAATACAAGCGGTCATGTAGTACCGTCGATAGCGGCAGTAAAAGAAGAAATACGTAATACCAGCCAACGTTATTTATTTGTTGAAGAGCCAACCGTCCCTTCCGACGCAGTCCTTTCGAAAGGGCCGATTGAATACACCGATTTCACTGCGCCCGGAACACCGGATGTTGCCATGAAAGGGGCTATCTATACATTTGAGACCAAGGCTCCGTCAAACGAAGATCGGATGAAGGCAACTTGCCTTGTGATCGGCGGGCTGTACGGTGATGATACCAACGAGACCTATTACCGGGTAGACTTCTTTGAAAGCGACGGAAAGACCTTGCGGGATATTCTTCGTAATTATCAGTACGTGGTTAATATCACCGATGTAAAGGGGCGCGGACACGAATCGGTGGACGTAGCCTATAAAAGTAAGTCGGTTAATATGGTTGCTGAAATTCTATACTGGAATGAAGCAGGATTAGGTAACAATGTTTTTGACGGTCAGAATATACTAAGTGTAAGTCAGGACAGCTATTTCTTTTCCCGTGATGCAAAAATATCTAAAGAGGAAGATAACGTACTGAGCATTATGACCGATTATAAGACTACCGCAACAGCAGGCAAGTCGGGCTGGTATGTAGAAAAGATTGTAGACGCAACGGATGGGACTACCAAGGTCGGTTGGGTCGACCTTTCTCCGGATCAGGGCGTGGCAGACAATCCAGCGGAAGTTTTCCTAACGGTTGAAGAAAATAAGACCACTACGGAGCGTAGTGCGATTATCTGGATTGCAGCCGGAAGGCTCCGCTATCCGGTGAAGGTAACACAGTCGCTTACCCCTGCATTGGGCATTCAGGTAGTGGATGGCAATAACAAGCCGATAACGGAATTGGTTTTTGCGGGTGTTAATCCTGCAACGCAGACATTTACGGTAAACTGGCAGCCGAAAGATGCAGACTTGACAGTCATTAATGCGCAGGTAGGTACAGAGGCCTTCCCTTCAAATAGTGGTGCGCCAACCAGCGGAATGGTACCAGCAGGAAATGGTGGAACGAAAACCTATACTATCCAGCCATTGGCGTTCACGGCTGACGAACTGGACGAATCGAAGGGCGGCAATCCATTCCTGGAAAAAGTATCGAAAATTGATTTTACAACCACTAATGGCATTTCATTTGCGAATGCCAGTATCTTTCTTAGACAGATCAATTACAATTTTGTAGTAAGTGGAACAACCGACTACATATTAGATGGTAGTACATATAGTTTCAATGTGAAAAGTAATACCGGCTGGCGAATCGAGAGAATTACGGAACATCCGAAAGGCGGTTCTACCCCAATGCTGCAATTCCAGCCTGGCGACAATATGATTGAAGGAGAAACCGGCGGTTACAATACCACTAATGGGGAGACAATTACATTCAGTGTAATTACCGATCCGACCCAGACCATTTCCGGAACTATTGACGTTGTATTTGCAAGCCCCGATGGTCTATTCTCTGACGTTACTGTTACCTTAAATATTGTAAACAATGTTTGGGCACGCAGCAATATTGTTTGGGTTTCTAAGCCGAATGATCCAAACTATCCGGAAGGAGGTTACCTAACCTTTGCCGTAACTCCGGCAGACAATGCCACGATACCCGCCAACTCACAGGGCGTGTTCTTCCAGTGGGGGTCATTGGTGGCAATTAGTCCGGCACCGCTTCCAGGGTCAACAGATACGGGCTATAACGCTGGTAAATATCCGAGCGGTCATATTCTTTTCGATCCCCGACCAAGCGGTACTACCTATAATTACGCATGGACAAACATTCCTTATATCAGTGAAACAACTGGTAAGTTCGGAGCATACTATGAGGATGCTTTCAAAGATTACGGCGAGGACGGTTCCGGCTTCAATGCTACAGTTGGTAAAGGTGATATTTGCCGCTATATTTCTGCCAGGCATTGGGTAAGTGGCAACTGGCGTTTGCCGTCGCCTGCCGAATATACGAAGTTGAATAACGAGGGCAATGTTTCCACTGGCGGTTTTTCCACGGTTACTGTTCCCGATGGTGATGACAATGCCTATGGCTATTACAAATGCAATGCCGGGTATTGGGTCGGTACAAATGATAATACATCACTGGACAAAAGTAATCCGACTATGGGCATATTCCTACCCGCGGAAGGCGTCCGACATACCACGCAAAAAGCGAGGCTGCTTGTCGCAAACAAAGAAGGATACTTATGGACAAACGCCGGGGTTGCATCCAACGGCTACGGGGGTGTCACACTATTTACAACATCGTCTATCAGTACAAGCCAAAGCATAGATCGAACACACGGCATAGCCGTGAGGTGCATCCGAGAATAGATTCGTTTCATTTACTTTATATACCGGGGCATTAAAAGCCCTGGTATATAAACAAAATTGAGGGTCGAACAAACATACCTTAATAAACAATTCAGAACAGTAAAAATACATCCTCGCGGGTAAAGACTGCAAGCCAAGCGTTTAGCTTTCTTTACCGAACTGGAAAAACAAAAAAATAGAGGAAGGAAATGATAAAGAATTCCGAAGATAATGCTAATATATTATTATTCAGGATATAATGTCAATCCGACCCTGCAAAAAAGGATAAAAATGAAAGAAAACAAAGCATATCCGTCGCAAATTCGTCCGCTTCCCTACTTTAACAGTGCCGGAAGCCCCGATGATTATCGCCTTGCGGCAGCTCTGCGACGGGAGTTTGTCCCCAAAGTCAAACGCCTGCTACCCGGACATCACTTGGGCGGATACTGGCACGACTTCATTGTGAATTTTGTCCGTAGACACAAGGTAAAATACCCTTGTTTCATCCGCACGGACATCAAACGGTTCTATCCGTCGGTGTCCCATCGGGATATTATCGCAGGCTGTCAGTTAGCCTATCGGGATCTATTGAATCTGCGGTACGTACCGCGCAGTTTCAAAGAAAAGTATGTCGGAGCGATTGCCGCGTGGTGCAGGAGTTTGCCGCTGTATGAAGGAATACCACTCGGCAGTCCTCTGTCAGCTATTCTCGCTCCGGTGATGCTCATTCCCTTGTGGTTGCAAGTAAAACGCCGATTCGGAGTACCATCTGGACTTATGTACAAAAATAGTAAAGATGAATAACTAAACAGTAAATGAAAGTAATAGGAAACATACTAAGAAAATACCGCTGGGATATAATCTGCGGATGGTCGGTAATGCTTGCCGGATGCTTCATTTGTTTGTTCGGAGTCGGTACGCTATTAGCAGCAGGTTGTACCCGTATTAGAGCGAAGCAACCCGAAGTGAGTGCAAAGCAAGCAACTCAAATAGCTCACAAGCCCTTTACACTACCTGAAATCCCCGCTACAATAACCAATCCCGGAGAGAGGGCCGAATATCTCATATCGCACTATTGGGATAACTTCTCTTTTGCCGATACTACCTGGCTGGCAAACCCAGATCAGATAGAGCAGGCATTTTCGGATTACCTTTCCCTTCTGTCGCATACCACACCGAAAGTAGCAACTGCTTCAATCGGCGGAATATTGGATAAATCCCTCGCACAGCAAAGCATTTTTAATTGGTTTACCGGTATGTTCGACAAATACCTCTACGACGTCAATTCCCCGTTTCGTGACGAAGAATGTTATGCAGTAGTCGTAGAACATATCATAAACAGCCCGGACGTGGACGAAATCTATAAACTCCGCCCTAAGGCACAACTGGAACAGATAAACAAGAACCGCCCCGGCAACGTGGCCTCGGATTTTACCTACACCCTTGCCAACGGCAAAAAAGGAACACTCCACGGGATAAAAGCCGATTATACGCTTTTATTCTTCTATGACCCGGAGTGTCCGGACTGTCGGCATACACGGGAATTCTTGCAGCAATCGGAGCAAGTCACAGATTTGGTAAATAGTGGAAAACTAAAGATTCTTGCCCTATATCCCGATGAGGATATAGAAACCTGGAAAGCCTACCGGTCTGCTATCCCTCCCACATGGTTGAACGCCTGCGACGGTACGGCGGCGAAAAAAATAAAAAGTAAACTGTACGCTATCCGTGCAATCCCTTCGCTGTATCTGCTTGACAGGAATAAACGGGTGTTGCTTCGGGACGCGGTAACAGAACAAGTCATACCGGTATTAACAGCCGGAATATAATTTATAAATTATGAAAAAAGGCATAATAACATTTTCTGTATTAGCGTTCCTGCTTTGTTCCTGCACAGACAAAGAAGCGGAGGAACGTTTACCCGCAGCGGTAAATGTATCCCTGCGAGCCACCGAACAGTATGATACCCGAACATCGGAGATACTTCTGTTCGACGCTGACGGTTATTTTGAGAGCCGCTATACCGACCAAATAACTGGTAACGGCATCAGGTTGAATACCGAAAGCGGAACGCACTATATCCTTGTTTTCATAAACACGGAGGACTATACCATAACCCCTCAGGTCTTTAAGCCGGGGAAAACGCATTACTGTGAGGTAACGGCCACCGCCCGGGCAGGTGACAATCCCTACCTGTGGGTTGGAAACTGTACGCGGCTATTGAAAGCCGGATCGTCCGATATTGAGATTATGCTGGAAAAAGCATCTTCCGTTATCGGCCTAACCGTCAACGGATGGACGCATAGGGAAACAGAGGCAGACATTTAACGGAGCCGAAAAAATAAACGGGGTTATCCCTCTTAAGAAAAGACAGTATGAATATATTAAAAGAGAAAATTGCATATAACAGTTCGGGAGGAATAACAAGGATGTTATTGGAACGACTGAACGGATTTGACGCGGATCAGGATAACGATATGGTCTGCCGCGGACAAATAAAGGGGCGGGTGGAATACATAGGCAGCAGCAATCACCACCGCCTGTTCTTTCTGTTGGAAGGCAAGATATACCTCAAAGGCGCGTTCTTGGGAAGAATCCTGCTTGACAAGCGGGAATTTATATTGCTTCCCCCGCATTGTGAGATAAGTTGCGCGACACTGCTGTCCTCGAATTATGTCATATTGGGCTGTACCGGCCTTCAAACCGACGGTAACGTGTCGTTCATGGAAGAATTAAGAAACATCCCTTTCCGGGAGAAACCGCAAAATACCTCCCTACCGATACGTGAAAAGCTGGGAATGGTATTAAAAAGTTTTTTCGCCTATTTGACGGATGACAGTCATTACCCCGCCGTCTATGACGCGGTATTGATGCTTATGCGGTCATTTTATACGTCCGGGGAACTGGCTACGCTCTTTTTTCCGCTCCTGCATGAGAACGAAACGGTGGGAGAAATATAAAACAAATTAATGATGGAGATATATTATAAAAGCATTTCAGTAACTGACATCCTAATATCCGTAAGAAGTAATTTATGAACGGCTTTTTGCAGGAATTGATGAAAGAAACGTCGGCGAAGGTACGACAAATTGAGGCGACCGAGAAAGACACCCTGAAACGTTCCTTTGCCACGGCTCTCGCGTTGGCGGATGCCAATTCGAGGCTGAAAACCTTTATAATGGATTATGAGTTTTCCAGCGAGGAAGAAGAGATCTATTTCTTCAAGCAGACCAAGCCGCAGCTTGTGTCGCAACTGATCTATCATTGCCAGGTGTATAACATCGAAATGAACCGTCCGCATGGCGGCACGGATATTCAGCGGGAATACCTGAACAAGGAACTGGAGAACCTGCAGGACTATATCGACCGCCGGCCGGAGTTTTACAGTTACTACCGCCTGGGCTCGACGCATAACGACGTCTGCTATTTTACGCGGGGCAAGTTCCGGATCGGGTTGCAATACCTGGAGCCTACCCTTAGCGAGCGTGAGCCGAGATATTCCACCAACTGCGATTACAAGCTGGCGAAGATACTGGCGAACGAGCGACTGGAAATCCTGCTGAAATCCCAACTGGACGAACTGGAACATCCCGACGAGAAGCCGCAGCTGCTCTGGAATACAAAGAAGAAATACCTCATTGTGCTTTTATACGCCCTGGATTCATTCCGGGCCTTCGGCAAGATACCCCTTTCCCGGGTGGTCAAGGCGATGGAGCACTTGCTGGGTATTGACCTGGGAAATTATACCAGCGTCTTTTCCGAGATAAAAGACCTGGATAATGTAACGGAGATTTTCGATTTGTTGAAAGACGCGCTTTTGCTCCGGATAGAACGGAGCCATACGAAAAGAAGGAGATAACGATACCGCGTAAGTGGTAACGGATAGAATATAAACGAATAATGCCTATGATGTAATAAATGGTAAAAATGAACTGTCGGCGTCCGATCTTGCGAAGCCTATCCGCCTGCGGATGCCGGAAACTGAATATACGCTGTATTCTTTTTATCGGGGAAACTGACAATTAAACGGATAAACGAGGAAAACATGGCGCGATATTCATGCTTAATTTGGCGTGGAGTTGCGTTGTTCTCGTTTAAGGTATTTGTCAGTACCTCCCGATTCGGCGGCGTAATTTCCACGCCTCTTTTACATCGTCGGGGAAAACTGACAGAAAAATGGATAAAACAGGTAAAATTAAGACCTTTTCCTTCGTATCGTTGGACGGGTATGCGGCAAAGATGGGCGGAAGTATCGACTGGCTTACCGGCTATCCCCGGCCTTCCTCGGACAGGGACTACGGTTTCGGCGGATTTGCCGAGACGGTAGGTTGTGCCGTCTTAAACGGGATTTACTATGCAATGCTCCAGGCCACCGATATTTGGCCTCCACGAGGAATACGGACGAAAGTGCTGTTACCGGACCACTCCGTATTGACACCGGGGCAAAGGCCCGATTTTGTGCTTTTGAGGCCGGAGAGCGGTTTCGGATATGTGGAGGCTGTCGAGGCGATCCGGCGTGAGATCTCCGGGGATATATGGCTGGCCGGTGACCGGGAACTGTTATCCCAGTTTATGGAACGCGGGCTGATAGACGAGATAACGGTAAACGTAGTGCCCGTTATACTCGGAAACGGATATACGCTTTTCAGCCGTAACCGGATGGAACAGTCTTGGGATATGGCCTGTTTTCAATGTTTCGATAACGGCGTGATGCAGATGCGTTACGTTCCCCGGACTTAGCCGGTAAGCACCCCTCTTTATATTTAACCGAGACCGGAATTTAATAGAATATACATTTAATCCCTCCGGGCCTCGTTAGAAACCCGGAAATATTTACTCATAATTACAGGTTCGCAGTGTTCCTTCTCCGCCGTGCGACGAGCATATGCGGAAAAATACACTTCCCGGCATAGAGACGGACTATGGACTCGTTAAAAAGAATCCGGGACATAACAACAGTCTTGTAAAGCGTGTTATTACTATCCGCATTTTACTCCCGTGAAGGATAAAAGATGCGGACGGTAATATTTTTTTGAGTGCCCGGCGGGGATTTGCTGTTTTTCGGCCGTAAGGAAAAAATGCTCGCTATCCCCAAAAAACACGAGGCGTTCGGCGCCTCTGATAAAAACGGTAACTGTGTCTTTTCTGTGTATTTTACTGCAAATTTCCACAAAATCCTCTTTCAGAATCCCCTCCCGAAGCCGTTCCCGGACGTATTGATAAAAAAGTGATATGTGCCACAGTTTAAGGTAATTATAAACTCCCGACCTTTGCGAAATCAAAAACGAATCAGATATGAAACGAATCACCATTGACAGTGATGCCTATAAGTCACTTGCAGAAAAGATCGAACGGATTTATAATTATATCGAGCGGCAGACCGAAAAGCAGGCCGTGCCGTCCGATCCCTCGACGGTATGGATAGATAACGCGAAGGCGGCCGAATTACTGGAGGTCAGTACCCGTACCCTCCAACGCCTGCGTTCTGCCGGGGAAGTAACCTATTCAATTCGGGGCGGCCGGGTACGCTACCGCCTTTCGGAGATCGAGCGGCTTATCGCCGGCCGTGTCTTTCCCCGTAGGGAAAAGAGTGACAACCTCTAAATAATCGTGCGATATGGGAGAGAATGAATTAACGACGTGGTTACAGGAATGGTTTGAACGTTTCATGGGACGGTTTGACCGGCTGGACACCAATTTGGAAAATATGTCGGGCAGGTATCATTTTTTAGGCGGCGAACGCTTTCTGGACAATCAGGAAGTGTGCCAGTTGCTCCATGTGAGTAAACGTACCTTGCAACGTTACCGGTCGTCGGGCGAATTGCCCTACCAGACCATCTACCATAAAACCTATTACCGCGAGAGTGACGTGGAGGCTTTCATTAATGCGAACTTCGCCAAAGGCGAAAATGGAGCCGACGATGAGACCTGCGAGGATGATTCCGCGGAGGAATAGGTTTTTATTTGTGCTTTGTCAGCGTCCCGTACAGTCGTGAGATTGGGCGGGACGCGTTTTTAATAAGGGGATATGCCATAAAAAAGGCGGGAATTTCCCGCCTTCCGGTTGGTATCGAAGCTGTCAGGCCCGGCGAAATACGTGTCCGTCCTCAAACCAATAGTCGGTCATAAACAGGTCGCGGGCGAACTTTTCATAATCGAAATAGCTTAAAGCGAACTCCGGCAAGTCGTAGCACTGTTCGATAATCTCATAAGCGTAATCCTCCTCGTCCTTGTAATTACCCTGGTAATCGTCGCGGAACGAATCGATCAGTCCGTTTAGATCTTCCGTATCCATATCACGGTTGCCGTCGTTCAGCCATACATAAAAGGCTTCCTGTTCATTTTCGTCCAATTCCGAGACGGCCTCGATCACTTCAAAGAGGTTATCCGATAACCAGCTTTCCCCGATAAGGGAGGACGGTATGTTTTCCCAATCCTGGAACATAAACTCGGCGTCCGGCTCGTCGCCGTGTAACTCATGGCAAGCCTCATAAAATTCTTCCTTATCGGAATAATCCGATAGGTCCAGCCACTTTCCATAAATGGAACCGTTGTTATACTTGGCATAAGTGCCTACATAAATCCTTGCTTCTGATAAATTCTCCATAACCTTAATTTTTAGTACCTACCCTTGGGCCAGTTGTTTTTTACGGGCCCTCTTTCGGTGCAGTGGTTAGGGACTGTCAAGTTTTCACCGAACAAATACGCCATGTCCCGAAGGGATGTCGGAAGATTTTTCGGGTGAACCTCCGGCCGAAGGAACTTTACTGCCCGTTAAGACCACGTAAGCACTTTTGCCCGCGGAAATAACAACCCTTGCCGGGAGGAAGGCGGATAAGGTTATGGACTGGCAGAAAGAGGGAGAAACGGCACTTATGTTTTGTTACAGGTTTCCGGAAAGTGGCAAGACCTTTCCATAAATACCGATGGAAGTAATAAGAAGGCTTGCCTTTCGGCGGCAAAGAGGCCGGGGCATGGAATATCCGGGATTGCTCTGCCGTCCTATAATGGGGAAAGCGCACGGGATAACCTTCAAGGAAATTATAGCTGGGAACGGGACGAAAACGTATTCTGCCTTTCAAGGGCTTATAAAGGAAGCCTATGGAGACGGAAGAAAAGATATGACGGGTATATATGGCGTCAAGACGATTGCCGGAATGGATATAAAGGACGGCTGTTACGGTTTCATACGAACATTGATACCCGGCATAAGCCGTTCTATATGCGGAACTTTTTGAAAAATCGCCTTGACCATGGAAAGCGATAAGATATGGAGGATTCCGACGTATGGTGTCGTCCCGGAGTACCGATCCGGAAAAGAGGCAATGACAATCTTCTCTCGGATGAGTCCCCGCAAGGCTTGTCCGTGAAACGGGCAAATAAAAAAGCGTCCGAAGCATAGCCCCGGACGCCACCACTAAAAAAATCAGTGAAGTTAAAGCAAACATCCCTATCAGCAATAACCGCAAAGATTCTTTCGGTGGCAAAGATAATGATTTACTTGGATTTACGTTTGCTTCCGGGCTTTCCTTTCTTCTGCTCGAAATCGAACACGGTCTTATAATCGGCATCGAAAGCTATGGCGGCATCGAAAGGCTTACCGGTCTTGCCGCTAATGAGTCCTTTAATGATCCCGGTCTTGCCGTTTGTCAGTAAGGATATAAGCTGCGTATCGGATAACTCCTTTTTTGCGATGGTGCGCCATACGGTAAGCCCGCAGGCCTCGTTCTGACATTTGGCCACCTTATTAAAGATAACCACGTTGCCGCTCTTACATTTCGGGCAGGGGCATGACTGCCGGTTATCCTGCCGTGCGAAAGCCATATCCAGCAATTCGGCTGTGATTTGTGAGGCGTACACCTCTATCGAGCGATGGAACGCTCCGGCATCCATATCTCCCGTGCCGATCTTCGCCAGTGCCGCTTCCCATTGTCCGGTCATGGCGACATCGGCAATCTTCTTGTCGTGTACAGCCAGATAAACGGTCAGCCCTTTGTTGGTAGGTACAAGCGTTTTTTTCTCCCGCACGATGTATTCCCGCGAAAAGAGTGTCTCGATAATGGCGGCACGGGTGGCCGGTGTCCCGATCCCCGCGTCTTTCATGGCCTCGCGTTCTTCCTCATTCTCTATTTCCCTGCCCGCGCTCTCCATCGCCGAGAGCAACGTGGCTTCGGTATGCAGGGGCTTGGGCTTGGTCTGTCTCTCCTGCACTTCGACATCACGGACGGCCGGCTTATCGCCTTCCGTCAGATCGGGCAGTACGGTTAAATCCTCGTCCGTTGTTTCTTCCCGGTCGGCTCCGAAAACATTACGCCAGCCGGGATGTAACATGATACTGCCCTTTGCGACAAAGTGTACGCCGCCGGCTTTCAGCGTTACGGCGGTGTTCTCTTTGACGCAACCCTCTCCGAAGGCTTCCAGCATACGGCCCGCTATCATATCGTAAACAAGCTGCTGATCTTCGGATAATCCCCTCGCGGGATCTTCCGTAATAATCAGCGCATGATGGTCTGTCACTTTCGCGTCGTTTACCGGACGTGTCCCCGGCCGGGTATCGGGCCGTGCGTCGATATAGCCGCCGAATTTGGGATGCGCCCGCAGGGTTGCGATCAGGTGCGGTATTTCCTCCATGACATCGACGGATATATATCGGGAGCCGGTACGTGGATAGGAAATGAACTTGCTTTCGTATAATCCCTGCGCTATGGTCAGTGTCTTGTCGGCGGAAAAGCCGTGCCGCTTGTTAGCGTCCTTTTGCAGGGTTGTAAGGTCGTATAAGAGCGGCGGCTCCTGCCGGACTTCCTTCTTGACGACGGACGTAACGCTCAGTTCCCCGGCAGCTTTCACGATGGCGGCCGTCTGATCGGCGACGCCGCGGCTGTCATATTTATCCGCCGAAAGAACGGCAAACGCCGTCGCGTCTGTCCCGGTATGCACCTTTAGCCTGAAATAGGTTTGCGGGATAAAGTCCTTGTTCTCCAGGTAACGCGAGCAGATCATGGCCAACGTGGGCGTTTGTACCCGGCCCAGTGACCACGCGCCGCTTCCGGCGGAAATGGAGAGGGCTTGCGAGGCGTTGATGCCCACGATCCAATCCGCTTGGCTGCGTGCGCGGGCGGAGAGATACAGGTTATCGTAATCGCTTCCCGGACGAAGGGCCTGCATCCCCTCACGGATGGCCCGGTCAGTGAGCGAGCTTATCCACAAGCGGCGAAAGGAGGTACGGCATTCCACATAATTATATATGAAGCGGAATATCAACTCACCCTCGCGGCCCGCGTCGGTGGCTACTATAATTTCATCGGCCCGGTCGAACAATCCCTTTATAATCTTTAGCTGTTTGAGTGCGCCGGAATCGGCCTTATACTCTTTACCCTCCCGTACCTGCCGGGGAATAATGGTAAATTCTTTCGGGAGTATCGGCAGGTTTTCCCGTCTGAAACCCGTAAAGCCGTAGGCTTCGGGCATGGCGAGTCCGACCAGGTGGCCGAACGCCCAGGTTACGGCGTATCCGCCACCTTCCATATATCCGTCCTTTTTGACGGTCGCACCCACAATGGCGGCAATACTCCGCGCCACGCTGGGCTTTTCTGCTATTATAACTTTCATTCTCTGATTTTTTTAGTGGTTATTAATCGGGATTACATTTTGCGTCCCTTGCCCGTGCTTTTCTTGGGGGCTGCGGGGGATTGCTTCTGCTCCCGCTCTTTTTTCTTCTCGTCTTGTCGGGCAGTGGGATTAGTCTGCCCGGACTTCAACGGCTCGCCTTTACTTTGGGCGTGCTTGGTGGCTTCGTTGGTCTTGCCCTCGTTGTTCACGGCCACTTGCGTTTTGTGGCTGTCCGCGGGTGTGACCTTGCGTCCCGCCCGTAATACGTCGGGATGTTTCGAGGTATGGCGCACATGCCCCCTTTCCGGGTCGGGCCATACCCAGGCGTTGTATTTCTGTCCTTTCCAGTCGGCTGTCTCGATCTGTTGTGCCCCCTCTTTCTGTTTGGGTGGGGCTTGTTGCATACCTTCCACCCATACCGGTATGCCTTTACAAACTTTTTGGAACTGTTCGCGGGTCAGTTCCACGCCGCCCTGAACAGGGCGAATCCAAATATCCCCGACTTTACGGGCTTTCAGCGGGCCATTCTCTTCGGCTTGTTCCCGTCTGGCCTGCCGTTCCTGTTGATACTGCTGTATCTGTTCAGGCGTAAAGCGGAAATCTATGTTACGGTTGGCGGCGTTGAATTGTCCTATACGGTCTATCTTGGACGGCTCCTCGCCCGGTTTTACCCGTTTGTCCATGCCCTTTATCAATATACTTCCGCCATGTTCAAATGTGGTTATCTGTTCTTGGGAGAGTACGGCATTTTTTATGGTCGGGCCGATCTTGACCTCGGAAGTAGGTATGTACTCGAAGCGGTTGGTCAGCTTGTCAAGTGAGATAAGCGAGGGTATTTTCTCGCCTCCGGGTACGGGCTCCAAATCGAATACCCGTCCGCCGTTACCCGTCTGTTTGAACTGCTCTATATCCTCCGGCGTGAATTTTACCCCCATATAGGGACTCTCGAAATCGGGCTGTTCCTGAAAGGGATGTGTTTGGATCTTGATGGAGCCGTCGGGTTGTTCCTGCAAGGAAAGCCGGGCTTTGACCGTTATTTCCTGTCCGTTAATCTCGGCCTTAATATCCACCAGACCGGGGGATTTATGCCCGTATGCCATAGCTTTGAGCGTGTCCTGTAACTGATCGCCCGAAAGCCCCAGCTTTTCGGCATCCTTCCAGTCGACTTTATTCAGGTCGAGTGGTTGGTACTTTCCCGGGGACTGTTCCTGCATCTGCCCGTCGGTTTTTACCTTGTAGGGTACAAGCACCTTGTCGTCGGGATTCATCTTGATGATCTTGTCCAGGAAAGCCGCAATCTTATCGACCGCGCTCCCGGCAACGGCATAAAGCCCCGTGTGTGACGGTTGCCGGTATTGCCCGGAAAATTTCTGCATGAAATTCTCTATCAGGTTTCCGCTGGGATTGATCTGAAAGAATTTGTCCGCGTTCTCTTTAGTGGGATCGACGGTGTTCAATTTACCGTCTTTCTCCATTCCGCTGACGGCTTTCAGCTTGCCGTCCTCGCCTTTGGCCAGTAAGACTTTAGGCTCTTCGTTTTTGATGTTCTCGTCCATGATTAAAATGGTTTTTAATTCTGCATCACTATTAATGCGGAACGAAGATATGGCTTAGTAATGAATTGATTGCAAGGGTTTTGAAGGGTGGCAGCTTGTGACTGGGAGTGGCGTTAAAGTTTTGAAACAAAAGACCACTTGAATTGTCGTTTTTCTAATATTCTCAACTAAATCATATATCTTTGTAACTCATTAGTAAATTATAAATTATGAAATCACAAACTGTTGAGTCTGTAGAGATTACGTCTAATGGAATCCGTAAAATGCTGAATAAATACACGCCGGAGCGTGCTATTTCAGAATATGTATGGAATGGATTTGATGCTAAAGCTACGATTGTAAAAATAAATTTTGAATTTGATAACCAGGAGTTTGATACGGTAAAAGAAATCAGAGTTTGTGATAATGGTATAGGGATATGTTATGAAGAGTTACCAAGTAAGTTTAAGCAGTTTTATGAATCTCAAAAAAGCATAGCCAATGATAATAATGCCGATTTGACGCGCGGAAAAAATGGATATGGGCGTTTTACATTCCATAAATTTGCTCGTTTCGCCCAATGGCAAACTTTTTATCAAAAAGGGAATGACATAATGTCATATGAGATAGATATAAGTAACGATAATCTAAAGGATTATACTCCGACAATTCCAATTAAATCACAAGAACCCGAAACAGGAACGTGTGTTATATTTAATGAAATTACGTCAGCTATCTCAACTTCTTTTATTGAGCAAGTCCTTATTCCTTATTTGAAGGCTGAATTTGCTTGGTTTCTTGAACTTAAAGACGAATATAAAATATTTATTAATGATACAGAGTTAGATTATTCTTCAATAATAGAGAAAAACGAGAATTTTCCAGTCGTTGCCAGTGGACTGTATAATCAGAAAAAAACGTTCAATTGCAAGTATATACAGTGGAATACAAAAATGAATGATGAATATTCCAGATTCTATTTTCTTAATAATGATTTGGAATTAAAAAATACAAAAACCACCTTATTGAATAAGAAAGGAGATAAATTTTGGCACAGTGTAATTGTTATTGATGATTTTTTTAATGAAATAAATTGTGATATTGAGGATGAAAATACTGCTCAAAGAAAATTATTTAGTGAGGTAGCAGATCGGAAATTGTTTAAGGATTTGGTTGAGAAACTTAATGATTTTCTTAGAGGTAAAAGACGACCATTTCTAAGACAGCAAGCTGTTGCTTTAGTGAACAAATATGAGGAAGAAAAGGTATTTCCTGTATTTAGCGACAACGAATGGGATAAAGCTCGTAAACAAGGTTTGGAAGATTTAGTAAAAGGCTTATACGAAGTTGAGCCTGCTGTATTTATGAAATTGAATAAAGAGCAAAAGAGGGTATTTTTAGAACTCCTAAATCTTGTAATGGATTCGGGAGAAAGAGATAATTTGTTTAAAATATTGGATGCAGTCGTAGAATTAGACTCAAATGACAGAAAAGAGTTTGCTAAAATTTTGGAAACAACTCGTCTTAAGCAAGTTATATCCACTATAAAACTAATATCGGATAGATTATTGACTCTTGAAACTTTGAAGAAACTTGTTTTTAATCACGAATTGAAAGCAAATGAAAGAGATCATCTTCAAAAATTTATAGAAAAGCATTATTGGATTTTTGGAGAAGAATATAGACTGGTTTGTGCTGAAGAGGTTAAATTTGAAGAAGCTCTAAGGAAATATGTTTATATTCTACGCGGTGTTACAGAAAAAGAATTTATAGATCATCCTGATAAATATAAAGAGATGGATTTATTTTTAGCTGGAACTGATTTTAGAGACGGCAAGCCTCACAATGTTATTGTTGAGATTAAGAATCCAACGACAATTAAGAAACTCACATCGAAAGAAGTTACACAGCTAAAGCAGTATATTGATGTTATTTTGAATGTTGATTCCTTTAATGATCAAAATGAATATTGGTCTTTTTATCTTATTGGGCAAGATTATGATAATATAGTAAAGGCAGATATTCAAAATCAAGAATCAGGGCTACTGCGTAAACACGATAATTATTGTCTATATGTAAAGAAATGGAGCGAAATAACTAATGAGGTGGAGAGACGGTTAAAATATCTCTTGGAAAAATTAAAGATTGAACGTGCTAAATTGTCTAATGCCAGCACATTGGAGGAAGTTATGAATGAAGCGGCTAATAATGCTGTTGTTGTTAATTAGATAAAGTACTATAATAGGGATTTTACTTAAAATAATTAGAGCCGCATTTTTGCGGCTCTAATTGTCTTTATTCCTCTTTCGGTAACAAGTGGCAAAGGTCCGGATCATCCTTTATTCGCTGTATCTCATCCTCGACTATCTGCCTGGCCTCGGCTCTGATACGCTCGTAATTCTCCTGTATCTGTTCTTTCATCCTGTCCACGCCGTTCTCGTCGGTAAAGTCCGTGATGACGGGTATTTTCTTATAAGCCTTTTCCTCTGCGGCTACCCGCTCATTATCCACCACGATCTCGGCATGAAAAATCTTTTGCTCTATCCGCTCCGAAAAGCTGTCCGCCACCGCCCCGACGAACATACCCTGGGTCAGATTGGATATTTTCGACGGAGGTATGAGGCTGTCCATTTGTGTGGAAATGGAGGTTGATTTATCATTGTGGTTAATGGTCATGGACTGGCGTTTCTGCAATACCTTCCCGAAGCGGTCGGAGAGTGTTTTCGCCGTATCTCCTACAACCTGCCCCGAGAAGATGTTGCCTACGGTGTTCATCACGACGGCGGCCTCCTTGTCCCCGTAATCGCGCTTTAGCTGCGAAAAGTCCTGGAAACCGAGTAGCACGGCAACCTTGTTGCTTCGTGCGGTGGCAATCAAATTGTCCAGTCCTTTAAAGTAAATAGTCGGTAGCTCGTCTATTATGACACTGCACTTTAGCTGTCCTTTCTTGTTGATGAGCTTTACGATACGGCTGTTATATAACCCCAATGCCGCCCCGTATATGTTCTGCCGGTCGGGGTTGTTGCCGACGACAAGTATTTTCGGGTCGTCCGGGTTATTTATATCCAGGCTGAACTCATCGCCGCTCATGACCCAATAAAGCTGTGGGGAGATCATGCGCGAGAGCGGGATTTTCGCACTTGCGATTTGCCCCTGGAGCTGGTCGGCCGCCCCACCGAGCCATGCATCCATAAAGGGCGACAGGTAATTTTCCAGTTCCGGGTATGAGGTGAGAATCGGAAAGATTTTCTCATAGGGTTTATTCAGGAACTCGACTGCGTGGGGGAACGTGCAATATTTCCCGTCTTTATATATCCGCAAGAACCAGATAATCGCCGCGAATAAAATGATCGGTGACTCGACAAAGAAGTCGCCCTGCTTGCTTACCCAGGTGCGATTCAGATTTAACATGATCGTATAGCTGGACTCGTAGGCATCCGAAATATCCTCCATGAAGGCGGGATTGATCGGGTTACAGCGGTGCGAACGGGAAGGGTCGTCAAAATTAATCACGTAAAACGTGGGTGTTTTGGCGTACCCCTCCCGGTTGTTCAAAAGATGGTTATAGGCAATGGTGGACAGGTCGGGATATTTGAAATCATAGATGTACATGGCGAATCCTTTCTCTATATTCTGCTTGATGTACTGATTGACCACACAGTAACTCTTGCCGGAACCGGGCGTTCCCAGAACGATGGACGCACGAAAAATTGAAACGACATTGGCGAAACCCTAGATCGGAAGAGCACACGTCTGAACTCCAGTCACTAGCTTATCTCGTATGCCGTCTTCTGCTTGAAAAA